>ERZ779982.785-NODE-785-length-13980-cov-2.373932_pt1 | contig 13980 bp, 9 predicted proteins | sample MGYA00511936_ERZ779982 | MGnify/ENA primary metagenome ERZ779982 (study PRJEB29588, sample SAMEA2146682) | human gut metagenome | biome: human gut; feature: human-associated habitat; material: faeces | place: Denmark | collected 2008/2010 ... | reverse complement strand
AATGCGTGCCCGAGGCGATTGCCGACGCGAAACTCAACTCCGAGGTCAACGGCATCGACAACACCATCTTCTTCGCCGGCGACATGAAGGACGTGCTCACCGACGGATTCATCGAAGAGCACGGACGTCCCGACGTGATGATCATCGACCCGCCACGCGCAGGAATGCACGAAGACGTGGTCAACGTGATTCTAAACGCCCGCCCGGAACGCATCGTCTACGTCAGCTGCAACCCGGCGACACAAGCGCGCGACCTCGCCCTCATGGACGAATTCTACCGCGTGGAGGAAGTGCAGCCTGTCGACATGTTCCCCCACACCCACCACGTTGAAAACGTAGTGCGGATGACGCGCAGATAAGCCTCTGCCCTATCACCAAAACAGTCCCGGAGAATCAATGGTTTTCTCCGGGACTGATGTTTTTGATGATTGGGATTAGGGCGTTGCGCTACCACGCCGCGCTTTCGTGAATCAAGACCAAGGTCTTGACCAAAAGGCTTCAATCGCTAACGCATATACTTCATTTACCCATTGGCGGAATTAAATAAGCGCCGATTTAACTTTGCCAACGGGTTTTAATAATTATTAAACCGAGTGTGCTTTATTTTTGCACCACCTCTAAATTATATTTGCGCAATAGTTAAACATCCAACAGAATTTCGCCAACTATTATTGGCGTTTTGTCAGAAAAAATTAACTACATTTGCAAAATACATTCGCTCTGCGAAAAGACCAATAACAATACTTCAAAAACGATATACGGAAGCTCCGTCGTTACTGATATAGGCTTTGGTCGGCCTCGCAGCAGTAACGGCGAAGTCTCTGACAATATAGGACGTATATGGCTGATAACAAAAGCCCGATATTAAACAACCCGTATGACGAGCCGCAATGGCATTACGATGCTACGCCTGACGGAAATCTTGATTACTCCAAGATTTTGCAAGGTCGTCGCCCTTATGCTGCCAATCTTACGGTGATGCCTAATACCAATCTACAATCTGCGTTATTTTCTAACGATGATATGCCTAACGACGACCTGAATGCTCCATTTATCAATGGCATTAGGGCAGTTGTAAAAGAATGGCGTGAAACAGGTTGGCCAAAGGTCACACGCACCACTCGCGACCTTTTGACATACTGGTTTGAGAACCCGGAACGTGAGTTGCACAAATCCCTTTTCTTTTGTCAGCGTGAAGCAATAGAAACCGCAATCTATCTCAACGAAGTTGCACCGCGCGACCCTAACCTCGGCCGCAGTTTACTGCATGAACTTGACCAACGACGCCAATCGGTTAGCGACCTCTACGAGGATGTCCTGCCTCGCACAGCATTCAAAATGGCTACCGGCACAGGTAAGACCGTTGTTATGGCTATGCTTATCCTATATCATTATATCAACAAGAAAGAAAATCCGCAAGACACACGTTTTGCCGACCATTTTCTCCTTGTTGCACCGGGCATCACTATCCGTGACCGCCTCGGCGTGCTTTACATTGATGATTCAGGCAAGCAAGAATACGACAAACTTGACTACTATCACCAACGCCAACTTATCCCTGCCAAATATGCTCGTTTATTTGGTGGATTGAATTCGGTAATTACCATTACCAACTACCACCAATTTGAGCCTAAGGTTTACACCGGCAAAAAGGCAAGCCCTCTTGACGGTAAGATAGTTTATGTAAACGGTGAGCCTGTCAAGCAGAAAGACAAAGAAGAATTTTCTTCAGTGCTTTCCCGTTTGCTCGGCAAGAATATGAAAGGTAAGCGCATTGTCGTTATCAACGATGAAGCGCACCATTGCTATCTTCCGAAATCTACCAACCAAAAGAAAAAATCTGAAGAAGAGAAGGAAACCGACGAAGAAAACAAAAATGCAATGGTGTGGTATGAGGGTCTGCGCCAAATGAAAGCATTGGGCTATAAGGTGCAGGAGGTTTACGACCTCTCCGCTACACCTTACTTTCTTAAAGGCTCAGGCTATGCGCCTTATTCGCTATTCCCATGGGTAGTCAGCGACTTCGGTTTGGTTGACGCTATTGAAAGCGGTTTAGTCAAGATACCATTCTTGCCTACAATGGATTCATCACACGACCTCGACGAGCCAAAGCTCCGCAATATCTATTCCCATATCAGCAAAGCTCTGCCTAAAAAAGGTCAGAAAAAAGCAAAGAAAGAAGCCAAAGAAAACGGCGACGACAAACCGATTGGGGAGAAAGCTCCGAATTTACCGCCGCTGCTAAATTTAGCTTTAGAGCAATTTGTCAAAGACTACGAAGAATATAATTCCGGCACTCGTCAAAATGATGCAGCCGCAATGAATCTTTTCACCGCTCCACCTGTGTTTATTGTTGTGTGCAACAATACCACGGTTAGCAAAGAGGTGTTCAAATACATGGCCGGCTACGAAAGCGTTGATGCCGACGGCAACACTATCTACATCGACGGTCAATTCCCGATTTTCTCCAACTACCGCAATGGTTTGCCGGTGTCTCGCCAGCCGTCGCTACTCATTGACAGTATAGCCATTGACGAAGCCGGGCAAATCGTTGATGATGACTTCAAAAAGGTGTTTGCCGAAGAAATCCGTTTGTTCAAACGTGAATATGCGCAGCTGCATGGAGCAGGCAGTGCCGACAATCTCACCGACGGAGATATTCTGCGTGAGGTGGTAAACAGCGTAGGCAAGCAGGGCAAACTCGGTCAAGATATTCGTCTTGTCGTTTCCGTGTCAATGCTCACCGAGGGTTGGGATGCAAATACGGTAACCCACATTTGCGGTGTGCGCGCTTTCGGGTCGCAATTGCTGTGCGAACAGGTTGCCGGTCGTGCTCTGCGTCGCCAAAGCTACGACCTCGTTGCCTACGACCGCGACGGCAACGAAATTGAACCTAAAAACGTGAAGCGACACAAACCGGAAAATATTGTGTGGAAATTTCCACCCGAATATGCTCACATCATCGGCGTTCCTTTCAAGACGTTCAAAGGCGGTGGTGCAGGCACTCCACCTCCTGCAAAACCTAAAACGGTTATCAAGGCTTTGAAAGAACGCATTAATCTTGAAATCGCTTTCCCGAATATCGTCGGCTATCGCAGCGAGAATATCATCGGCAAGATTGAGGCAGACTACACCGACGAGCCGAAATTCCGTCTTAATTTCAATGAAATTCCCGAGGAAACCACGCTCTCAACACCTGTGGGTGACGAGGTGAGAATCCTTAAAAAGGACTATCACGAGCTGCGCGACGCACAAGTTATTTATGTGCTCACTCAGCGTCTTATCCAACAATACTACACCGACCACGAAAAGGGTCGTGAGTTTCAACTTTTCGGTCAACTCAAAAAGATTTGTCAGCTCTGGTACGATACCCAGGTGGAAGTCCTCGGCGGCGACGGCTCTCCCGATATGCGACGCATGGTGATTTTCTGGAATCAGAAGGAGACTGCCACCTCAATCTATGAGGGCATCCGTCGTGCCAATTCCGACAGCGAGAAAATCAAAGCAATTCTCAACTACTATAATCCTGCGGGCAGCACTCGCTATGTGTTTGGCGCAACGACAAAACCTGTTTATCCCACCACCAAGAGCCACGTTAATTTCGTGGTGGCTGACACCAACTCGTGGGAGCAGATTGCTGCCAAGACTCTCGAAGAATTACCCTCTGTGGTGCGTTATGTCAAGAATCACTTCCTTGATTTCAAGATACCTTACATTGACGGAAGCACAGAGCACAACTATGTGCCTGACTTCATTGCAGTGGTCAACACCCCCGACGGTCGCGAAGTGAATCTCATCATTGAGATTTCAGGATACTCCAACGACCGAAACGGCCACAAGGACCTCAAACGCAAATACACCACTCAATTCTGGGTGCCGGCTGCCAACAATCTCGGCGAATACGGCACGTGGGATTTCATTGAGATTGACGATATTGACAACATTAAACCAACGCTAATCGCTAAAATCAACTCCCTATGAGTTTCAACAATAATACACAAGGCCCTGTAGGGGCTATCAAGCACAACGACGACCGTCGTGCCGCCATTCCTACCACCGAACTTGCCGGCGAGGAATCAATGGCTGCTGAAGAAATGTCGACCGAGGGCCGATACCGCACTTTCAAAAACGAGTTTAACCGTGGTCGCGACCCCGAACTCTATTGGCTCGGTAAATACCAAAACGACAGCGAAGAAACACAGTCGCCCGATTTGCGCATCGACACTCGCTCGCTCTATCGCCACGAAGAGATTCGCCCTGAAATGCTCATCAATCAGCTCTACTCAATCCGTGAGGACGCAAGCGCAAAGGTGCAGATGTCGCTTTTCGGCAACGAATTGCCTACAATATTTGACGACGAACTGGAGCGCGTCACATCTTACTACCAGCACAATGCCGATTGGCGCAACCGCCTTATCCAAGGCGACTCGCTGCTCGTGATGAACTCGCTGCTTCAGCGCGAGGGAATGGCGGGCAAGGTGCAAATGGTGTATATCGACCCGCCATACGGCATAAAGTATGGCTCAAACTGGCAGATGAAACTCAACAACCGCGACGTTAAGGACAATGACGAGAGCCTTAGCGGTGAGCCTGAAATGATTAAGGCGTTCCGCGATACATGGGAACTCGGCATACACAGTTATCTCAGCTATCTGCGCGACCGTCTTGTGCTTGCTCGTGAACTGCTCACAGAATCCGGTTCTTGCTTCGTGCAAATTTCGGACGATAACGTGCACCTTGTCCGCAACCTTATGGATGAAGTGTTCGGAAGCGAAAACTTTGTGAGCCTCGTTCCATTTAGGAAAAAACTTATGCCACTTGGTTCAAAGACTCTTGAATGTATGTGTGATTTTATAATTTGGTATGCAAAAGATATCAATAATATAAAGTATAGACAGCTTTATAAACGAACAACACCAAATCCATCTGGTAGATGGACAGGAGTTGAAGAAAATGGCATTTTAAGACGATTCACTAAAGAAGAAAGGGCTGATTATGCTTACACTCTAAAGACAAAAAATGTCTTTGGTACAGTTTCACAATGGGCTCCATCTTATTCAGAAACAAACGTATTTGATTTTAAGTTCGAGGGAAAAATATTTCATCCCACACAAGGACAGTGCTGGATTACAAGCAAAGATAAGTTAGAAAAATTAGGTCGTATGGGGCGTCTCTTTGTTGAAGGAGATTTTCCTAGATATGTTTTGAAGCATGAAGATTTTCCTTATGCAAAAATAACAAGCCCTTGGTATGATACAGCTCCAGCACAAGATAAGCAATACACAGTTCAAACGGCATTACTCCCTATCCAACGCTGTATGCTGATGTGTACAGACCCAGGCGACTTAGTCCTTGACCCAACTTGTGGTAGTGGCACTACTGCCTTTGTTGCAGAGCAATGGGGGCGTCGTTGGATTACTATTGACACATCACGTATCGCTCTTAATATCGCAAAAAAGCGACTGACTACTGCGGTTTACCCTTACTATGAACTATTTGATAAGGAAAACGGAAATATCCGTCAAGGTTTCGTTTATAAGACTGTGCCGCACATAACGCTGAAATCACTTGCCAACGACCTTGAGCCTGACGAGGAAATCCTCTACGACCAACCAAAAGAGGATAAGAAGAAAATTCGTGTGAGTGGTCCGTTCACGGTTGAGACTTTGCAGAGTTTCAACGTGGTTGACCCTGCCGACCTTGACAGTAACGAGGTGGAAGAAATGTCGGCGTTCCAAGACCGCATTTTTTCGCATCTCAAGGCTTCGGGCATTCGCAATGGCGCGAAAAATGAGCAGGCTGTGTTCTACAACATCGAGCCGATTGCCAACCCATACCTTAATGCCAAAGGCTACTACAAGGATGCCGAGGGCAAGGAGCGTTTGGCTTATTTCCACATCGGTCCGAAGTTTGGCTCAGTGAGCAAACGTGCCGTTACCGAGGCTCTCAAAGAGTTTCGCCCTGTGGCGCAAAACGAGGGTGCGTCGTGGTTGGTTATCCTCGGTTTCTCGTTTGAGGACAATATTAACGAGAAAGACTACAACCTCGGCACATTCATCGTCAGCAAGGTGCGTATGCACGACGACCTTATGCAAGAGGGATTGCTGAAGAAAGACAAAGGTGCAGGTGCGTTCATCACCATTGGTGAGCCCGACATCGCCATTGTTGACAACGGCGACGGCAAAACCGTACACGTTGAAATCCAGGGTCTCGACATCTACGACCCTATTAAAGACGTGGTGAAACCTCGCTCGGTAGAGGACATCGCCTATTGGGAAATCGACGACGACTACAACGGTGAGCAGTTCATCGTGCGCGGTATTCGCTTCTGCGGCGGTACGAAGAAAGAGTTTGACGCATGGCGCAAAGGTTTGCAAAGTGCAGCACCCAAGCAAACCAAGAAAAAGGCAGAAGCCACACTACGCCTTGTGTTCAATGAAGACCTTTGGGACACCCTCTACGACTTCCGCAGCGAAGCCATTGAGCGTCGCCCCGGTCGCCGCATCGCAGTGCGAGTAATCTCCCAATTCGGAGAAGAATCAACCAAAGTACTGACAATGGAATAAATATGACTCCTACCACCAAACAAAACTACAGCTATGCTATTAACGAGGATAATACGCTTATCCACGTTAATACTGCTGTACGTGGTGGAATGTACACTTGCCCATATTGTGGTGGGGAAATGACACCGCACATGGGTAAAATTCGCAAATGGCACTTTACGCACAAAGCCAATCTTCAAAATTGCAACTATGAAACATACTTGCATAAGATTGCCAAAGCGAGAATAAAAGCTGCGTTTGACAACAATCCCCATTTTTATATTCAGTATGACGTGCCGGTGCATTGCGATAAATTTGACTGCGATGTCGCCGACTGCAAGGAATGTAGAACCATTCAATATATGAGTTTCGACCTCAAAAAATGGTATGATACATGTGAAGAAGAGGTTGTCTACAAAAATTTCAGGGCTGATTTGTTACTATCATCTTCTACTACAAGAAATCGGCCACCGATACTTCTTGAAATTTATGTATCTCATAAATCTACACAAGAGAAAATTGGTGACGGCGTTCGGATTATAGAAATGAAAATCAACTCCGAAGAGGATATTGAAGCCATTTGCAACTCATTACAGATTGCCGGCATGCGCACTTCTGATATGTACTATTTCCGTGATGAAAAGCCTAATAACATCTTCTTCAATTTCAACAAGGCGCACACCATGCCACCGCAAAATTTTGAGAGTGAAGATGAGCATGGTTTGTTTGGCTATAAGTTTTACCTTTATGTACTGCCAAATGGTCATTTCAAGTACGAGCAATGTAGATGCTACGAAGATGAGCAAACTATAATTCCGAAAGAGGCTGATTATATTATTTGTTCCAAAAAATTCGACTTTGCTTGGGGGCTATCCCAATTGACTAAACATGGTCGTCAATTGAAGAATTGCTTAATATGTAGATTCCTCAAAAGGGATTTATATTATGGACGGATATGTAAACTTTACGAGGAATATAATCTGCCAAGACAACCAATAGTTTACTCTGCCGACTCCTGTCCTCATTATAGTCAAGAGAATGGGAACATTGAATCGTCGTTTGACCTCTCATGCGCTAAATATAAAGTTGTTATAAGAAATAAGAATGAATAGTTGGGCGTTACGGCAAGCCGTCAGGCTTTCATAAACAGAGCCTAAGGTCTCAACCGTTCGGTGTCAATCAAACTATCCTAACCGCAGCGACGGGCAGAAAAGCGCCGGATACGGCAAGCAGACGCCCTAAAGATTTGAAGCCGTGCAAGCCGCTGTTTTTCACGGCTTTCCATCACCATTTCCAATCCACACGCCTCATTTTACACCGATATTTTTTGCCTCTCTGAAATAATATGATTAATTTCGCACACAAAATCTTCATTTGTGCAGTCTGAAGACAAAAGTAAATATGGTGAAAACAAGAGATAAACTAATCGACATTGCCCGTCAGCTCTTTGCCCACAAGGGCATCGAAAACACGACGATGAACGACATCGCCATCGCCGCCGAGAAGGGACGTCGCACCATCTACACTTATTTCAAAAACAAGCGCGACATCTACAACGCTGTGGTAGAGACTGAAAGCGACAAGGTGCTGAGCAAGCTCAGCGAGATAGCGAAACTTCAGATTCCAGCCGACGAAAAGCTGATGGAATTCATTTTCCAACGCTTTGACGCGATGAAAGACCTCGTGCATCGCAACGGCTCGCTGCGCGCCGGATTTTTCCGCGATGTGCGCAAGGTGGAGCGCGCCCGCAAAGCCACAAGCCCCAAGGAAGTGCACATTCTCGAAACGATACTTCAGGAAGGCGTCGACAGCGGCATTTTCCGCATCAAGCACGTCGATAAGACGGCCATGGTGATGATTCTGTGTCTGCAGGGTCTCGACGTGCCCTACATCCGCGAGAATTTCCGCGAGCTGGGCATAGAGAAAGACAAGCTGCGCGACTATCTGAGTGATTTTATTTTATACGGCATCAAGCAGTGACAAGCGTGTGCCGGACATTTGAATTTTAAATAACAACTTTTTAATTATACAGTTATGAAATTATTGGAAGGAAAAGTTGCACTCATCACAGGTGCAGCAAGAGGTATCGGAAAAGCAATTGCATTGAAGTTCGCTTCTGAGGGTTGCGACATCGCGTTCACCGACCTGGTAATCGACGAAAACGGAAAGAAAACAGAAGAAGAAATAGCAGCTTTCGGCGTAAAGGCTAAAGGTTACGCCTCAAACGCAGCCGACTTCGAGGCTTGCCACAACGTGGTGGCTGAAGTGGTGAAGGACTTCGGCCGTCTCGACATCCTCGTAAACAACGCCGGCATCACAAAAGACGGCTTGATGATGCGTATGTCGGAGGCTCAATGGGACGCTGTGATCGGCGTCAACCTGAAGTCTGCGTTCAACTTCGTTCACGCGGTGACTCCAGTGATGATGCGCCAGCGCACAGGCTCTATCATCAACATGGCATCGGTTGTTGGCGTACACGGCAACGCCGGTCAGGCAAACTACTCTGCATCAAAGGCCGGCATGATCGGCTTGGCTAAGTCGGTGGCTCAGGAGCTCGGCTCTCGCGGCATCCGCGCCAACGCCATCGCTCCTGGCTTCATCATCACCGACATGACTGCCAAACTCTCTGACGAAATCAAAGAGGAATGGTGCAAGAAAATTCCATTGCGCCGCGGTGGCACTCCGGAGGACGTTGCAAACATCGCCACATTCCTCGCTTCCGACATGTCTTCTTACGTGTCGGGACAGGTTATCCAAGTGGACGGCGGTATGAACATGTAGCAGCATACGAAACCTGCGTTATAGAAAAACCGGAACAGCAGTTCCGGTTTTTTTGTTTTGCGCAGACGCCAAGTTTCACTATTTATATGTAAATTTGCGCGATTATTTATCATTCTGAAAAATGGAACACAATCTGTCGAACATCCAATTATACGCCTACGCCTGCCTGATTTTCATCATCACCGGCGTTGTCTGCGGAATTGTCAGATGGAATCACATGTGCCGTCCGTTCAACGAAAATGGCGACTTCCACTACCCTGCCCGCCGCCTGGTGTCGTTCTTCTACATCGTCATCGCGCTTGAATTCCCATACGTTCTGAGTCCGATGACTCCCGACTACTGGACATACGTGAAAATTTTCGGCATAATCTTCTATCCCGTCTGTATGACAACCCTGTTCAGCAGCTACTTCTTTCGGAAACGGCTGCGCGACAGCATTCTGCTGAAAACATATCTATTCTCTGCATTTGCATTGCTCCTGTCGCTGCTCGCAATAGCTCTGACAATGGGCGGACACGTCCTGACCGACGCCGGAACGCCTCTGATGGCTGCGATGGGCGGCTTCAGCCTGCTGTTCTCAACGCTGTCGGTGCACATCACCAACCAGCTGAAACGCACCATCGACAAATTCAACACCGACAACTACTCAAACGTGGAGGACTTCCCCTACAGATTCGCCCAACTGGTGCTCTACCTGCCGCTCTGCTGGATTGCATTGATGTGGGCTGTGTTTGTCTCCGACAGCCGTTGGTGCAAACTCGCCGTCGACCTCATCACGTCGGCAGCGATGATCTACATGCTGTGCATAATCCTGCACCCGCAACAGCTGTTTACAAACAAACAGGAGCCCGACCCGGCAAACGACGGCAACAATGACACCGCCACGACCGATTCGCCGTCGGAAATAGACGCCATCGGGGACGAAGTGCTGTCGATAATACTCCGCCGCTACCGCGAGCCGCATCTGCAGAAATCGGAAGTGCTATCGGAAATCCCGAAAGGCAAAGTCAACGCCGCAAGCAAATACATAACCCAACTGGGATACTACAACCTCGTGAACATGTTCCGCCTGCAGCACGCCGCCCTCTACAAGGAGGCGCATCCGGCGGCAAAACAGGAGGAAATTGCCGAAGAGTCGGGATTCTCGTCGCGCACGGCATACTACAAGGCGCGCAAAAGCGTGGCGGCAATCGACGACAAAATCGTGAAGAGTGTGAAACTTTAAACCCGTTGTACAGACATGACTTTCGAACCTTTAGCAGAACGCTTGCGACCGAAGTCGCTCGATGAATATATCGGACAGAAACACCTCGTCGGAGAAGGATGCATACTCCGCAAGATGATTGAGTCGGGACACATCTCCTCTTTCATCCTGTGGGGACCTCCGGGCGTGGGAAAGACCACACTCGCCAAGATTATCGCCTCTCAGGTGCAGGCTCCGTTCTACACGCTCTCCGCCGTGCATTCCGGAGTGAAGGACGTGCGCGACGTGCTGACGCTATGCAAACGCGACGCCTCGAGCATGTTCAGCCAGCACCGCCCAATCCTTTTCATCGACGAAATCCACCGCCTCAGCCCCGTGGTGGAGGAGTATCTCTACTCGGCCATGGAGGACTACCGCATCGACATCATGATTGATAAGGGTCCCTCGGCCCGCAGCATCCAGATAGATCTGAACCCCTTCACGCTGGTGGGCGCCACCACGCGCAGCGGCCTGCTGACGGCTCCGCTCCGTGCGCGCTTCGGCATCAACCTCCATCTGGAGTACTACGACAACGATGTGTTGAGCGCCATCATCCAGCGTTCGGCGCGCATCCTCGACGTGCCCTGCTCGTCGAAGGCGGCGGCCGAGATAGCCAGCCGCAGCCGTGGTACGCCCCGTATTGCCAACGCTCTGCTGCGCCGCGTGCGCGACTTTGCGCAGGTCAAGGGTTCGGGCAGCATCGATACCGAGATAGCCCGCTACGCCCTCGAAGCGCTGAACATCGACCGCTACGGCCTCGACCAGATCGACAACAAGATCCTGACGACCATCATCGACAAGTTCAAGGGCGGTCCCGTGGGCCTCACGACCATCGCCACCGCCTTGGGCGAGGACCCCGGCACCATCGAGGAAGTCTATGAACCGTTCCTCATCAAGGAAGGCTTCATCAAGCGTACCCCCCGCGGCCGCGAGGTGACGGAGCTGGCCTACAGGCACCTGGGGCGGAACTTGTACAACGGAGGGCAACCGTCGTTGTTTGACTGAGGAGAGTAGGTATGACTGGTCGGATGAATCGGGCAGAGTGGCTGGAACGGCGTCGGGAACTTCGGCAGGCATTGACTCCGGCAGAAGCCGTCCTTTGGCGGTTGCTGAAAGGGCGTCAGCTGGAAGGGTTGAAATTCAGACGGCAGCATAGTGTGGGACCTTATATTCTGGATTTCTATTGTCCGGCCTTGAAGCTGGCGATAGAGCTGGATGGAGCGTCGCACGCCTGTCGGGAAGAGTATGACGGACAGCGTACAAGCTATCTGTCGGAAAAGGCAGGCATCACGGTATTGCGTTTTGAGAACCGTGTGGTGTTCGAAAACCCCGAACAGATATTTCGGGAGGTAAAGGAAATGATGGATGCCAATAAAGGCAGACAAGAAAAATGAATGCAAAAGTATCTTGAACTCTCCTCCTTCTGGAAGGAGGAGTACCCGTAAGGGGGAGGTGGTAGGTGGATACATATACTGTGCCATAAGGTGTCGGATTAACCTACCACCCCGCCCGTTGGGCACCCCTCCTTCCGGAAGGAGGGGAGTTGTGACGGTATTATAAACGTTGATTAAAACGAACAAGTAAGAAAGAACTACAATAGAATGGCAAATCTGAAATCGCTTGCTAAAGACACCGCCATCTACGGCCTGAGCAGCATCGTAGGGCGATTCTTGAATTATCTGCTGGTGCCCGTCTATACGATGGCCATGTCGGCCGAGTCGGGAGGCTATGGCGTGGTGACGAACGTCTACGCCTGGGTGGCACTGGTGCTGGTGCTGCTCACCTTCGGCATGGAGACGGGCTTCTTCCGCTTCGCCAACAACGGCAAGGACGACCCCATGCGCGTCTACTCCACCACGCTGATGGGGGTGGGCGGCGTGTCGCTCACGTTCCTTGTCCTGGGACTGGTGTTCCTGCAGCCCATCGCCGGCCTGCTGGGCTACGCAGCCCATCCCGAATACGTGGGCATGATGATGGCCGTGGTGGCCATGGACGCCATCCAGAGCATCCCCTTCGCCTACCTGCGCTACCAGAAGCGGCCCATCAAGTTCGCCGCGCTGAAGCTCTTGTTCATCTTCCTGAACATCGCGCTGAACCTCGTCTACTACGTGGCGATGAAGGGCAGCGACGTGGGCTACGCCTTCCTGTTCAACCTGGTCTGCACCTTCACCGTCATGCTCTGCATGATACCCGAGCTGCGCGGCTTCCGCTACGTGCTCGACCGCGCCCTGCTGCGCCGCATGCTGTCCTACAGCCTGCCCCTGCTGGTACTCGGTCTGGCAGGCATCCTGAACCAGGTGGCCGACAAGATTATCTTCCCCTACGTCTATCCCGACGCCGCCGAAGCCAAGGTGCAGCTGGGCATCTACGGCGCGGCCAGCAAGATAGCCATGATCATGGCCATGCTGACGCAGGCCTTTCGCTATGCCTACGAACCCTTTGTCTTCGGCAAGAGCCGCGACAAGGACAACCGCGAGGTCTATGCCGCCGCCATGAAGTATTTCATCATCTTCACCCTGCTGGCCTTCCTGGCCGTGATGTTCTACCTCGACCTGCTGAAGTTCATCATCGGACGCGGTTACTGGGCCGGCCTGCGCGTGGTGCCCATCGTGATGGCGGCCGAAATCTTCATGGGCGTGTACTTCAACCTGTCGTTCTGGTACAAACTGATCGACGAGACGCGCTGGGGCGCCTACTTCTCGCTGACGGGCTGCGCCGTGCTGGTGCTCATCAATGTGCTGTTTATCCCGCGCTACAGCTACATGGCCTGCGCCTGGGCGGGCTTTGCGGGTTACGGAACGGCCATGCTTCTGTCCTACTTCGTGGGACAGAAGAAGTACCCCATCCGCTACGATCTGAAGGCCATCGGACGCTACGTGCTGCTGGCTGCCGTTCTCTACCTGGCTGCCGAGTACGTGCCCATCGACAACCTGTGGCTGCGCCTGGCCTGGCGCACGGTGCTGCTGCTGGTGTTTGTTGCCTACATCTTGAAACATGACCTGCCCCTGAGCCGCATCCCCTTGCTGAACCGGCTGGTGGCGAAGAAATAATCTGTGAACAAAACGAAGAAAACGATGATGAGAGACCTGAAATACCTGCTGCTGGCTGCCGTCTGCCTGCTGGCAAGCGTGGCCGCCCTGGCCGACGAAGGCATGTGGATGCCGGGCAACCTGGACAAACCGACCGCCCGCACCTTGAAGAAAATGGGACTGGAACTGAAGCCCAGCGAACTGTACAGCCCCCGCAAGGCTTCGCTGAAGGACGCCGTGGTGAGCTTCGGCGGCTTCTGCTCGGGCGTGGTGGTGTCCGAGGACGGACTGGTGCTCACCAACCACCATTGCGGCTATGATGCTATCCAACAACATAGCTCAGTAGAGCACGATTATCTGACAGACGGTTTTTGGGCAAAAA
>ERZ779982.783-NODE-783-length-14003-cov-4.062016_pt1 | contig 14003 bp, 8 predicted proteins | sample MGYA00511936_ERZ779982 | MGnify/ENA primary metagenome ERZ779982 (study PRJEB29588, sample SAMEA2146682) | human gut metagenome | biome: human gut; feature: human-associated habitat; material: faeces | place: Denmark | collected 2008/2010 ... | reverse complement strand
CTGACATAGGCATGCACTCCGACTCTTCATCGCCCGAATCTTGGCTCAGTAGAAATCCTTTACCAGCGAACACCGTCCGAAGCGAAAGTCCATATACAACAAAACCCCCCGGAGGAGTCCGAAGGGTCGAATGAGTTAGCAATTGAAGCCGTATTGTCGAGATCTGAGGCTCGATTTACGAAAGCGTGGCGGTGGTGCCGCAACTCTCTAAGAGATAACATTATTTACGGCTAAGTATTTCCATCTCTTTGTTTATATATCCAGTGATGAATTTATCTTTTAATTTAGAAATCCACTTTGTTATAATATTTGAGAAAAAGCCGCCTAAGCCTACGATGATTTCAATAACACTCCAAACATCCATCTTAAAGTAGGTCGAGAAATCGGATATATTAAAGCCGCGCCAATTAATAATCGAGGCCAATATAGATAAAACAAAGGTTGCTAACAAAACATTGAATCCAATATTAAAACGACGAGTCGCCCTAATTTCAGCACGGTCTCTGGCATTTGAAAGTATCTTTGCTGCTTTGCAGTCAATAAGCTCCTCATTCCTATCTAAAAAGAGTTCAATTATTTCCTTGTCTTTTTCACGTTGAACAGAGAGCCGATCTAATCGCTTTTGAATGTCAGAAATAGATGTGTTCTTTAGCACATTTTCTACCATCTCATCGACATTGTAAGCATCAGTATTTGTCTGCTCAACAAGTGTTGCGATTCGGCATATAGTTGTAAGCTCTCCGTCTTCATAATCACGGTGGAAAACTCGTGATTTCATCATATAGTTTTTAAATACACCCACGTGATTTGAGCGGATATTCCCACTAAACCCGTCTACCATTCGAATAAGTTCAGATGGCATTATGCAGATACCCTTTTTTAAAGATAGAGAGTTGTCTTCTTCACCTGCACGTGAAAGTTGTTCGTTATCGAAGGAAAGAGTTTTGACGTCGGTAGTTATAAGCCAAAACTTAATGTCGGATATATCATAGTTATTATAGCCTCGCTTATTATCTATATAATCAAGTAGGCTTGTAATGAATTTAATGCGATTATTCGATTTGTCGGTATTGTTCTGTAGGTCTTGATTGACAATTTGACGACTTGCAGAAAGTTTCTTTGGTAATTTACCATTATCAAATTCAACACCAGGGATTAAACTCTCCAATCGCCCTTTGATATTACCGCAGAAAACGGTAAAATCATTAAGATTACGGATTTTCCCTTTTGAAAGAAGCTCTGTATAAAGCTCGAAAACAGGATTATTTCGTTTACCATCTTCATCATGGGCGAAGATGGATTTAATAACTACTGGATTCCGAGCAAGTAGTTTAGTGTTACGTCCAATCAGCTCCTTTACACGATGAACACTTTCCTCAATGCTTTTTTCGTGTACTATGAATTTGAGCCCCTTGATTGTAGTAAGGATGTTGATTAACTCTAATGCTCTTTCGCGTCTAAATTTACCATCAAAACCGAGCAAACGAATGATAAACGAGCTATCGAGATAATAAAACTTACCTCCGAAATTGCACTCCATTCGTTTGGAGTATTTAGGATTGTAGTTTAAAGACAAGAAATCGAACATCCTTAAAATCAAACCCTGAAGAATATCGTCAAAAATACTTGTTGACGATAACAGCATTTCATTGAATAGTATGTAGCACTTATTATCGGCACTAAGCGATGATTCAACATAGTGCATAAGTTCTGAAAGAGGGGCTTCTTCTTTTGCTGAAACTATGTGTTTGAGAAACTTAATATTACAATAAAAAATCGACTCCAATAAAATCTCTATGATTTTATCCCGGAAAGAAATAGATTCGCCTTTAGTGTTGAGAAAATTTTCCACATAATCACGTAAGCGCATTGTCAAATCAGAGGTTGAAACAAAGTCTTGATAAACTTTGTCTTTCAATTTGAATGGAGTTTGCAAGTTGCTTTCATCGGGAAAATTCTCAAATATCTCCGATGTTTTAAGTTGAGATAATGGCTCAAATAACGTTTCAGGTGACAAAATTATATTCTTCGCTTTAATATGTTCGGATAGCGAAGACAAAGTTATATAGCTATTCTGATTGTCTAAAAGACAATCAAGGCAAAGGCTATAAGTCATATGTTCAAAACCTCGGGCACCTTCAAGACGTTGTGTAACGTAAAAAACTTGCTTCTGTTTTTCGAGAAAATCGTACTCTATCGTTGTCATAAATATTACATATTGCCATAGGATGCAGCTTGCTCAAAAAGGCAACCTTGCACACCATCATATTGAGGATAAAAATAATAGGGAGATACCTCAGGTGCATCAGAGTCATATTGCCCATCGGCAATTTCAAAAGCACGTTGAAGGCTATTAGCAATATGCCACATCATAACAGGAGGTACGGCGTTTCCTATAGCCTTATATTGGCGGATAGGGGAAACGATGTCAAAAGTAAATGAATCAGGGAAACTCTGTATGCGAGCAGCCTCACGACAAGAGAATCGACGATAACGTTGCCCAACCATTAGAACCGGGTCGGTAGAATTCAGACTAACTTTCGCAAGGTGAGCGCTAATAGTATTGCATGGTTGCGAGAGGTCCTGAGCGCGACCCTTGTTCATTTTATCGCGAACGGCCATCATACCCGCAACTGCTCTGTCGCTAAAAAAAAGAGCTTCATTTTCGTTTTCTTTTTCGTCAACCACATCTCCAAGTACAGTTGAATTTGGAATGAAATGAGAAAAATTGAAGTTCTTTTTATCTTCTTCGTCTCGGAAACCAATAATTATGACTCGCTCGCGCTTTTGAGGAACACCAAATTTAGACGCGTTCACCAGATAATACTGCACGTCATAACCAGCCTCCGAAAATTCTTTTAAGATCATAGGGAAGGCTTGTTTGTGATTCGCTGACAGAAGTCCTTTGACATTCTCAGCAATGAAAGCTCGTGGCTTCTTTTCTCTGAGAATTTTTACCATCTCAAAGAAAAGCATACCTCGTTCATCCTTATAACCAAGTCGAGGGGGGTTCTGTGCAGATATAGAAAAAGATTGACACGGGAAACCACCTACAAGAACATCAAAATCCGGCATCTGTTCGGGTACAATTTCACGAACATCTTTGACCATACACTTGTGGACAAAGTTTGCATTATAGATTTTGGTGCAATATTCATCGTTATCCACGGCATATACTATGTCAAAGACTGAACGGGGATAGTCAGTATCGAGGAAGGTAAAACCGCCGATGATACCTAAATCCATGCCGCCACAGCCACAGAAAAGAGATGCAACTTTTAACCTTGCCATATGAGTAATTCTTCAGGGTGGAATTTTGATGAATCAAACGAAATTTCCATACCATTGCGAGGTAGCGCCTCAATCTCGTCACGTTTGTACAAAGCAACAGGGTTGCGAAGTATATAGAGCGTTTTATCTACAGAGCTTAGCATTAAACGATAGACGCAATAATGTTCACGGTTAGTTTCAGCAACAGCCCACTCATTAGGGGACATATGGAAACTGAACAAATTTATTTTCTGACGGCTTATGGTAGTCTTCACCTCTATATATCGGTGGTGGTTAGTCCCGTCTCCTTCAAGGCTATCAATGTCAAACCCGGGATGATAAGAGGGACTGTCAACAATAGCGATTAAGTGTAGTAAGCTCTCATACCCGGCAAGCTTAAGACGTTGCTTTTCGTGAGAATATATGATAGACTCACCAATGTTGCCAATATCTTTAGTGGTTGTATTACTACTTTCGATGATTTCAGCAATACGATTATCGAAAACAACCTCGACCTCAGTAGTCTCAATAAGAGAACGAATATCTGTTTTGAACTTATTGGGGTCTACAAGATTGTTAATATAAGAGAACCACTCAGATTCAACAGGAGCAAGCATGTTTGGCTTAAGGCGAGAAATCCCATAGAATTGCTCATAGCCATCAAAATACGATTTATCGCAGATAAACGCTTTTATATCTGCAAGTGAGTTTGGCTTTAGACAGAAATAACCATCCATGCGTCTTTCCAACAAAGATGCAATTTCCATATAGTCCATAATATCACCAGCATATCTTACTACATCTCCCTTAGTCCTCGGAGTCCCTTTGGAGTTGAGATTTCGAGGGTCCTTTTTGTCATAGTAGCTTAATTTATTGCGACGGTTTGACAATATAATTTCCGCAACTTCACGAGCCGAGCGTTTGCCAGTGGTAACCTGTAAGTCGTTAAGTATGCAGTATGTGGCTTCTTCATCAGAAATACTCATTTCCTTTTCAGAACCCATTGAGGCTAAGATTTTGTTACCAGACATCAAAACCTGTATTATAAATTGAGCAGGCTTAAATCTAACTCCATTAGCAATAAGCTCAATGTTATCAGCAGGTTTAATATGACCGCCAGGGAATTGGAAAGAATGCATCAGGAATTTAAAGAACTGAGTTAAATCCTGATTCTCATTCAAGAAGAAAGAGAGCTTCGATGTTTTAGTTATATCTGAAATTTTGTCCTCATTGTAAAATGCGCATAAGGCAGAAATTTCAGTACGCCAGTTGTCTATGGTTTTCTGTGTGGAATCAATATTACCGGGAAATAAACGAATGGCTTTATTGATTTTTGCTGCGTATTCCCGGCATGGTAATGGCTCTATCTTACAACACTCGTTAGCCATATAAAGCAATACATTTTCGATATTGCTTTTAAATCTCGGACGAACGAAGTGTATTCTTAGATAGTCCTTATCAGGTATGCGATAAAAATTTTTCATAATTGTTCAAGGAGAGATTTTGCAATTGCCTGACTCAATAAAGGAGGTACAGCATTGCCGATTTGTTTCAATTGACTGGTACGACTGCAAGTAAATAAAAAATCATCAGGGAATGACTGTATTCTTGCACTTTCGCGAGCGGTGGGAATCCTATTATAAGAATAATGGAAGTGGTGGCGGTGTCCGGTATCTATAGTGAAACTTGGCTTTTTACTATTAAGCCGAGTCCATGCAATATGGACTTTCCGTGTTCCCTGTAATTCACAAGGTAAATCCTTATAGTTACCACCATCAGGAACAAGAGATATTATCTCTACCGTCTTTTCATTATGTTGAGTTGCTTGATGATTGAAAAGTCCAGTTGAGTTTGTTCTCATAAGTTCTTGATAAGTGGATTTTACCTCACATGGGTATACATCGCCATCAATTACGGACTGTTCCGGCAAATCAGAAATAGCGTCTTCAGCAGTAACTTTGTCAGTGCTGTATGGCTCTGGGAAAACAAAATGATGCCCATTAAGAAAGCCGACGAATATTGCGCGTCTGCGGTTTTGTGGAACACCGTAATCAGAAGCAGTAAGAATTCGATACTCAATAGTATATCCCAAATCTGAAAAATCCTTTAGAATGGATTCTTTTACAGCGCCATTCCCGATGGAAAGAATGTTTGGGACATTTTCCATTACGAAGGCTTTAGGCTTATAGTATGCAACGAAATTGACAAAGTTTTTATAGAGCTTGTTCCTGATGTCATCAACAATTCGTTTGCCTGCGACAGAAAAGCCCTGACATGGTGGACCACCTATTATAACATCAACACTCCTCCCATTTAACATTGGTTGTGTCTCAGAAGGATTTAAGATAGAAAGGTCTGCTTTTAAGACCTGGCTATCTTTATGGTTATGTTGAAAAGTACAAAGGGCGTCCTTCCAAACATCTATTCCTAATATAACATGAAAGCCTGCTCTCTCAAAGCCGAGAGAGAAACCTCCACATCCACAAAACAGGTCAATGACGTTTTGAACCGATTTAGCCATTAAAAATGTAAAGAACTTCCAGGTAGTGCTGACAGGCGACCAAACCTTTATGCGACTACACGGAAGTTCCGTAATATGTTGTATAATAAATATTTCTTACATAATTGGTCTTTGTCAGCGTAAGCGCAGATTAGTATGCAAAGGTACGAAAAAAATGGGTCAGTAGAAATTTAGTGGGGATAAATTTCTATTGACCCGTTATTTACGAACTTTATGTCACAGTTTCGCATCGTAATATATACTTTTTTCGTAGCAAAATTAGTAAACATTTATGAATCAAGCATATGCAAAGCAGTTTTTCTAATGGCGGTCATTAGAAAATGACAAATTTTTTTTCTAATGACCGATTGGGGGTAAAGGATTTCTTGACAGTTCGGCAAGAAGGTAAACGCCAAGTGCAGCGCAGTGTTTTGCACTATAATCTTGATATGGTTATCGCTTTGGGTTATCGTGTGCAGTCGCAAGTGGCTACCCGTTTCCGTCGCTGGGCTACTCAGCGGCTTCATGAGTATATCCAAAAGGGATTTGCTATGGATGACGAGCGATTGAAGCAAGGCGGTAATCGGTATTTCCGTGAGCTTTTGCAGCGTATCAGGGACATTCGCAGTAGCGAACGTAACTTCTATCAACAAGTAACGGATATATATGCGACTGCAACGGACTACGATCCTCGTGACGAGATGACTAAAATGTTTTTTGCCACAGTGCAGAACAAGCTGCATTATGCTGTTCACGAGAATACGGCTGCTGAAATCATATACAACCGTGTGGATAATGAAAAACCTTTTGTCGGAATGACCAACTTCAAGGGAAACTATGTGACCAAAGACGATGTAAAGATAGCCAAGAACTATTTGTCTGAGATTGAACTCCAACGTCTGAATCTGCTTGTTTCCGGTTTCTTGGATTTTGCGGAGTTCCAAGCGTTGGAAATGAATCCTATGACGATGAAAGATTGGATTGAAGCACTGGATAACCAGATTATTGCTCACAAACGAAAAGTGTTGATTGGCAAGGGAAACATCTCGCACAAACAAGCGATTGAGAAAGCTGAAAAAGAGTTCGCCATCTATCGCAAACGCGAAATGGATATGCTTGAAAGTGATTTTGATAAGGAAATCAAGAAACTGAAAGACAATGATTTAAAGTAATTCACCACCTTTGCATCCGGAAACCTTCACGCAACCTTGCGCAGAACGCAGCAAGTCATTGGTGGAGCAATCGGAGGAGATTACAGTTGAGTCGCTTTTAGAAAGTAATGATATTCAGCCACTTGGAAATAAATTGCGATTCCTGGTGGCACCACGCAAAAGAGAGTATCACGAAAGTGATGCTCTCTTTTTTTGACTCATCCGCGACGGCGCATTATTAGCTATAAAATCCCTTGTTCGGGCGTAATATCAAGGCCGGCGGCTTCGACAAGTTGCCGGTCTTTCTTCATTACCTCAGCCGGAATCCATTTACGCTCAACCCTGACGGTGCGCACGCGGCTCAGGCTACGTACCATGTCCATCGGGGCATAACGATTGCTTAGTTCCGCTTTTTTGAGACGTTCGCTCAAGTCGTAGTACCACTGCAATGCAATCATGCAGATGAAAGTCCATGCCTCAAGCGATTTTTCGTCTTGCATATAAGAATGGTCGGCCTCGATGGCATTTTTAAATGCATCAATAGCCTGCTCTACATCGCCACGAGTCTTATAGTCGAGGTAAACATGTTCGGCATCTTTCCCCGATGTAGACATTAGAGCTAATGTGCCGAACTGCAGTGACTTCACCTTGTATCCGTCCATTGTGTACTCTTCCATTTCGGGGTCGAAAACGCGGCGCATGTAGTCTTCCGACTCATCGCTGCGGTGTGCCTCGTCAAGGTAGAGAAACACTTCATGACCATCAATCTCAAAGCGCTTCCACCATATCGGCTTTTTGTGATAGAGGAATGCTCCATCAGCTCCGTCGTTGGTCCGCGAGGCGAATATGTTATAATCCAGACCTTTGGTAGAGCGCTTTAGCGCCATAGTGAATTTTATCCCCAATTTGTCAAGTTGCGCTATGTTTGAAGCCGATTGAAATCCTTTATCGATAATGGCAACACCATCGCGTATGCCCGAATCGGCGAGGCACACCTTAAATGCGCTGACATCCTTTATGCTACCTGGCATCAAACGATAATATACGGGCAGATGCTTGGCGCAGTTGAAAATCCACATTATATTTACCGCAGTGTCGAACGTGCCGCGTTTTGTTTTTGTCAGTTGCGGATAATCCATGCAACGTGATGCCGAGAGCTGATCGGTGCCGTCAAAGATAATATTATCCAAAGGATCAATATAGCTGCGCATATACTCAGTTATTTTATCTCGCTTTGTGCCCAAATCATGAAGAAATTCCGATAGCGCATTGGCCGACAAGCCCCTATCGCCAATCTTGTGCGACAGATAACTATCGGCAAAGTCTCCTGCAACGCGACGCATCGGCGACTGAAAACGCAACCTGCAGTACACCAACGCAATAATCCGCGACCAATCCTCAGGGAACACTTGCTTTACTCGGTCAATACAGTCGCTCTGCTCCGTTAGAATGTAGTCTGAGAGACCGAATTCCTTTACTTCTCCGATTTTTGGCTCGGCAATCACAGCCGACTTCCCTTCTTTAAGTTCCGCAATCTCACGTTCCATTATTCGCTTGCGCGACTCCTTAAAGCCTCCAGCCTCAGTTATAGAGCCAAGATATTTGCCTGTAATCTTGCGGGCGCGCTTTTTCTCCTTGTCATACACGCTTGAACACTCATACAACTTGTAGAGCGAATCGTTTACACGACGAAGTTCAGTTCCGGGGCGACGGAATTTTACTGCCCAATCAGGATGTGCCATATTCTTTATATATTACGCTAAGACGTAATACAAAGATACAACATTGTTTTGATTCTGCCAAACTTTTTGCCTGAAAATCAAGCATCGAGGCGAAAAAAATCGCCCCGATGCCATAATATTACGCCAATTTAAGGGATTTTATAGATTAGGGGTCGTGATTGAGGGCAGCCCGAATAAAATCGTTGCGAGTGATTCAATAAAAAAGACTTGGAATCGTTTATGACATGCGTTTCCAAGCCTTTTTTATCCCAAATGTACGACCGATTTGGGTTTATTGTAGTGTTCAGTCTGCTGTTTGTGCAGATACTGACACCTCTATACTATTGATTTCAACGAAAAAATACATCGCAATAGTATCCTGTCTATTATTGTTTTTCTTGTATTTTTAGTATAGACTTTTTTCTGACTCACCAAGGAATTTGAAACCATTCTTTTGATAGAATGGCACTGCTGATGAGTAGGTGTAGAGTCAAATTGCTCCATGACCCGAAAATATTCCTCAAAAGGAGTGTGCTTCTCAGATTTAATTTGTATTTTTGCTATGTCTATCGTTGGATTTTCTTGTTTTCTTTTCGCAACACTAAGACAAATTAATTCTTCGACATGGCAAAATCCCGGGCCGCTTGGCCTGTCTAAGAACTTTTTGTTACTCAGGCGTTTAAACAGTTCAATTTATAATAGTGTTGCAGAATTAAGGACTTACACATTATCATGAGACATATCATAACATCTTGCTTGATTGCAGTGTGTGCTATGACAGCCATTGCTCAGCACACTCCCGTTTATCTTGACGAGACACAGCCTATAGAGCGGCGCATTGACGATGCTCTCTCACGCATGACTCTTCAGGAAAAGATACGCGTCATACATGCGCAGAGCAAATTCTCGTCTGCCGGAATACCGCGTTTGGGGTTTCCCGACTTCTGGACAGACGACGGTCCTCACGGTGTACGCCCTGACGTACTGTGGGACGAATGGGAACAGGCAAGACAGACCAACGACTCATGCGTGGCGTTTCCTGCGCTGACATGCCTTGCCGCCACATGGAATCCAGACCTTGCCGCACTCTATGGCAAGAGTCTCGGCGAGGAAGCTCTCTATCGTGGCAAGGATATGATTCTCGGACCGGGCGTCAACATCTATCGCACTCCGCTCGGAGGACGCAACTTCGAGTATATGGGCGAAGACCCTTATCTGGCTTCCACGATGGTGGTGCCTTACATACAAGGGCTACAGTCGATGGGAGTTTCGGCATGCGTCAAGCATTACTGCCTGAACAATGACGAGGAATATCGTAATCAGGTGAACGTCATTGTAAGCGACCGCGCTCTGCATGAGATTTATCTGCCTACATTCAAGGCTGCCGTAGAACAAGGAAAGGCTTGGGCGATTATGGGCGCATACAACCTCTACAAGAACGAGCATAACTGCCATAACCAGTATACGCTAAACCGCATTCTGAAGGGCGACTGGGCATTTGACGGCGTGGTGGTAAGCGACTGGGGCGGATGTCACGACACTGACCAGGCTGTAAAGAACGGACTGGACATGGAGTTCGGATCCTGGACCAATGGTCTGTCTGCAGGCACAAGCAACGCTTACGAGAACTATTATCTTGCCACACCATATCTTAAAGATATCAAGAGCGGCAAGTACACCACACGGGAACTTGACGACAAGGTGCGCCGTGTGCTGCGATTGTTCTTCCGCACGACTATGAACAGACAGCGTCCTCACGGCTTCCTCTGCTCTGAATCGCACTACGAAGCAGCCCGTCAGATAGCTGACGAGGGCATCGTGCTCCTACAGAACCGCAACAACGTGCTGCCCATCGACCGCACCAAGGCGAAGCGCATACTCGTAGTGGGCGAAAACGCCATCAAGATGATGACCGTCGGCGGTGGTTCGTCATCGTTGAAGGTGCAGCGTGAGACGCTTCCTCTTGACGGACTGAGAGCGAAACTCGGAGGTTCGGCAGAGATTGATTATGCACGAGGCTACGTGGGAGACGTGACGGGCGAATATAATGGAGTGGAGACTGGTCAGAATCTGAAGGATAACCGCTCCGCTGACCAGCTCATTGCCGAGGCTGTGGAGAAGGCAAAGAACGCCGACTATGTCATTATGGTGGGCGGACTGAACAAATCGGACTATCAGGACTGCGAAGGACACGACCGCAAGCAGTATAATCTGCCATACGAGCAAAACCGTTTAATCGAGGCTCTCGCCAAGGTTACTGACCGCCTCGTTTACGTAAACGTCTCTGGCAACGCCGTGGCAATGCCTTGGAAAGACAAAGTGCAGGCCATCGTGCAGAGCTGGTTTATAGGCTCAGAGGCAGGCAACGCCATCGCCGATGTGCTGACGGGCGACGCCAATCCGAGCGGCAAGCTGCCATTCACATGGTACGGAAGCCTCAACGACTGTGGCGCACACGCTCTGAAAACCTATCCTGGCACGTGGCGCAAGACAGACGACACGGCTGCTGGTTTTGACAAGATAATAGACGAGGAATATAAGGAAGGCATATACGTGGGTTACCGATGGACGGAGAAAAACCGCATCAAGCCGACATTTGCTTTCGGACACGGACTGAGTTACACATCTTTCAGCATCAGCAACCTGCGCCAGTCTGCCAAAGAGATGACGCGCGACGGCAAGCTGACATTCACCGTGACCGTCAAGAACACCGGCACGAAGCGCGGCGCAGAGATCGTACAGCTCTACGTAAAGGACGTGGAAGCATCGGTGGACCGTCCCGTAAAGGAACTCAAAGGATTCAAGAAGGTATGGCTCAATCCCAGCGAACAGCAGGACGTGAACATTACCATAGACAATACAGCCCTCGCTTTCTACGACGAAACGTCAAGCTCATGGAAGTCGGAGAACGGCGTATTTGAAGTTCTCATCGGCAACGCCTCGGACCATATAACACAGAAGGCTCGCTTCACACTAAAATAGAAGACCGCCCTTTTTGAAAATACCCATTTAACCCAAATCGGTCATTTGGGTTTGCTATGGATGATGAGCGGTTGAAGCAAGGCGTTTCTTGACATCTTGAAAAAATCTCTTAAACGTCTGTCAATCTTTCGTTTAAGCATCGTCTTGTCGTTTTTCCAAGGCAAAATTATGCGTTTTTGTCCGCTTTTCCAAGCGTTTTTACATTGTTTTTGTCCGCTTTTCCAAAATTTTTTCTAATACTTGAAGCTGCTGCCGCCAAGGAACTCGCGCAAAAGGCTTGTGGCTGGGATTTGACGGTTGGGGATGGCGTTGAAGTAGCTGAGGAAACTGAGCAGACGGTATGCCTCGGCATATTCCGGCACGTTGTGCGGCACCTGCTTCAATATCGGCTCGGCAAAGTCCTTCATAACACCAAGCTCGAATATCAGCGATGAGTTAAACATTGCGTCGGCGTTCTCCTGATACGGGAATATCCATTTTCCTTCGCCACGGCGCACGCTCGGCCAACGGCGGATGGTGTCGAGCGCCGACGTGCCGCGATACTTGAAGTCGCGCACAATGCGGCGCAGCAGTCGGTTGTCGGTTGTCGGCACCCAGTTATGGTTGTCGATGTTGAGCGTTGTGAGCGCAGACACATACACCTTGTACTTCATCTCGTCGGGGATGCTTGCCGTCAGCTCTGGATTAAGTCCGTGGATGCCTTCCATCAGCAGTATCGAGTTGTCGTCGAGACGGAGCTTGTTGCCTTTGTATGTGCGTTTGCCTGTGGTGAAGTCATACGACGGCATCGCCACCTCCTTTCCGGCGATAAGGTCGGTCAGGTCTTTGTTGAACTGCTCGATGTCGAGAGCGTAGAGCGACTCATAGTCATAGTCGCCGTTCTCGTCGCGCGGCGTGTGCTCACGGTCTACGAAATAATTGTCGAGTGAAATCATCTGCGGGCGCACCAGATTGGCAAGCAGATGGATGGACAGGCGTTTGGTTGTGGTCGTTTTGCCCGACGACGACGGTCCTGCCACCAGCACCACGCGCGCGCCTCCCTGGCGGAAACGTTCGGTGATCTGGTCGGCGATGGCTCCGATTTTCTTGTCGTGGATGGTCTCTGCCACGGCAATCAGCATGCCCACGTTGCTCTTGTCGGCGACGGCCTTGTTGAGCATGCCCACGCTGCCCACTCCCACCGTCTTGTTGAGCTTTATATAGTCGGTAAACGCCTTGAACAGTTTTGGCTGCGGATTAATCCCCGCAGGCTTCGTGCGGTCGCCGTCAAAGTCGGGCGGCAGCAGGAGCAGTCCGCTCTCGTAGGGCACAAGGTCGAACACCCCGACATAGGATGTCCACGGCACAAGGTCGCCATAGTAACTGTCTACAAACCCTTCAAGGCTGTAATATGTGGTGTAGAGGTCGGCGGCAGTTTCAAGCAGCGTCACCTTGTCTGCCATCCCGGCGTTGCGAAACAGCTTGATGACATCGGTCGTAAGCTTGGTGCTTCTGACAAACGGAATGTCGGCGGCAATGATTTCCTCCATGCGACGCTTCACGGCAGCGACAGTAGCGGCGTCGGCTGTCTGCCGGTCGATAGTGGCATAGTATCCGCTGGCGATGGAATGCTCTATGCACAGACTGGCGGCAGGATACAGGTCGTGGACTGCCTTGGCGAGCACCATGCAGAGCGAACGCACATACATGCGCTGTCCCGACGGATTGCCCTCATCGATGAAGTTCACCATCTTCGGCATAAAAAGCGGATAGTTGAGACCCTCGGTCTTGTGGTTGACGTGGGCGCAAATAGGCTTCACGCTGATTTCATCCTTTATGCGGTTGTACACGTCGAGCAGTGTCTCTCCGCCTTTGACATCCATATATTTGCCTGTGTTCTCACAGAAAATCTGTATCTTGTCGTTCATAGTCGATTCGCGTTTTAAAGTTCAGCGTAAAGTTACGCTTTCTGACGCGATTATCCAATAACAACCCTGTCACAATTTGTTTTTGAGCGACAAATGCACTAAGTTTGCAGACAGTATGGCTAACATCTATGACAACAGACGGATCTGGAAGACGGTGTTTCTGGCGGTGTCGCTGGTGCTTGTGGCTTTCTTCCTCCACATTTCCAACAACTTGGTCGACGACCTTGCCGACCAGGAACGCGAGCGTATGGAGATTTGGGCCAACGCCACAAAGGCGCTGACATCGGCTCAGTCGTCCGACATCGACTTCTATCTGAGCATCATAAAAAACAACAACAACATCCCGGTGCTGCTTGTCGACGACAACGACAACATCCTGATGTCGCGCAACTTCAAGATGCCCGAACCCGTCGACTCGCTGACGCCCGACCTGCTGTCGATCTTCCTGGTGGTGGCCACACAGGCCAAAGGC
>ERZ779982.780-NODE-780-length-14025-cov-7.560057_pt1 | contig 14025 bp, 10 predicted proteins | sample MGYA00511936_ERZ779982 | MGnify/ENA primary metagenome ERZ779982 (study PRJEB29588, sample SAMEA2146682) | human gut metagenome | biome: human gut; feature: human-associated habitat; material: faeces | place: Denmark | collected 2008/2010 ... | reverse complement strand
CCATCTGTGTTTCTAAATGCTAATCTCGGACGCTTCTCAAGACCGTTACTTGAGGATACATTTGCCATAATTATTTGCCCTCCACATCAAAGGGAAAATCAAGTCCCAGCTCATCGAAAAACGGTTTCAGTTGTGCGTCGATGTCTTTGATCTCAGCCTGAATATTGCGGATTTCTGCTGCAACAGCATTGAGGTCAATTTCCTCTTCCGGCTCAAAGGTATCAACATAGCGAGGAATGTTCAGATTGAATCCGTTTTCTTCAATCTCCTGCATTGTGGCAACATGGGCGTACTTATCGACATCCACACGATGCTCGTAGGTTTCGACGATCTTATCAATGTCGCACTCACGGAGGATATTCTGATTCTTTCCGGCTTCAAAGTCGTTGGACGCATCAATGAAGAGAATGTTATCAGAGTTGCCGTTGCGCTCTCTCTTGAGGACAAGAACACATACCGGAATGCCCGTGCCAAAGAAGAGGTTTGCAGGAAGACCGATAACAGCGTCCAGCACATTCAACTTTTGGATCAGGTGCTTACGGATCACTTCTTCGGCTGCGCCACGGAACAGAACACCGTGAGGCAGCAGGACAACAGCTCGTCCGTCTTCGTCCATGTGGTAAACCATGTGCTGCACAAAAGCAAAGTCAGCCTTGCTCTTAGGCGCAAGTTTGCCGTATTCATTGAAACGCTCGTCCTCCATGAAGTGCATATCAGCAGACCAATTTGCAGAATACGGAGGATTTGCAACCTGAACACGGAACTTCATGTCTCCGAAGTAGTCATGCTCAAGCGTATCGCCATTGTAGATATTGAAGTTGCGATACGGGATGCCGCGAAGGATCATGTTCATTCGGGCAAGGTTATAAGTAGTCGAGGTCAATTCCTGACCGTAGTAGTTACGCACATTTGCATAGTTTTTGAGACGAAGCAGCAGAGAGCCGGAACCGCAAGTCGGATCGGCTGCGTCCTTAACATCGGTCAAGCCAAGACAAGCAAGGCGGCACAGCAGCTCGGCAGGACCCGAAGGCGTATAGAACTCACCGGCTTTCTTACCGGCTGTGGCAGCGAACTGACCAATCAGATACTCGTAGGCATTACCCAACACATCAATCTTCGTGTCATCCACGCTGAAATTGATCTCGTCCAGCGAAGCAATGATTTTCGCCATGACAGCACTTCTATCTTTAACGGTATGCCCCAGCTTCGTAGAATCAAGCTGCATATCGGAGAACAATCCGTCAAAGTCTTCCTGCGAATCGTTGCCGATAGTGGATTCCATCAGAGCGTTGATTGCTTTCTGCAAGAACTCAATGTCGAAGGAACGGTTCTCAACCATCTTGACCATCTTGCGGAACAAATACTCAGGTTCGATGATGTAGCCGAGGTCACGCAGAGCTTCTTCTACGATAGCAGCCTTGTATTCTTCGTCATTCCAAGCAGCCTCGTAACTGATATTATCGTCTTTGAGAAGATTAACCATGTACTTCTCGGTCTTATCGGAGAGGTAGTAATAGAAGATCATGCCCAAGATATAGTTCTTGAACTCGTATGCCTCCATGTTACCTCTCAGGGCATTTGCCATCGCCCATAGTTTGTTGCAAAGCTCTTTCTGGTGAGCCTGAATAGAATTATCCATTGTTCTCTCTCCTTATTGGTATTTCTCGGTGTGCTGCCGGATAAATTCGACGATCCGGTTGACCAAAGACCTCTTCTTGAGCAGCGGCATGGGCTTCTCAATACGGTCACGGATGTTTCCTGCATCCATTGTGCCGGAGAACTCATACTCAGAAATGATGTCCGTCAGCATGGAGGAATCAATATCCTCAGTCTTTGCGAAAGCAACGATTTCTTCTCGTTTCGCTTCATTTTCAAAGTCGTTGTATGCAGCATCAATCTCGTCCGCACTTTCAAGTCCAACAACGACACGATCCAAGAACGCTTGAAGAATTTCAACCTTGCGAAGCAACTGCGGATTATCCGTTCTGCTCAATTCTTCCTTGATGTGCTTGATGTCGTAGTCCTTCTGCTTCTTGTCATCAAAATGGATGTTGCGGATCAAGTTCATGATGTAGGCAACATTGATACGGTCACTCTCCATGATCTCAATGCAGAAGTCCACATCATTCAGGACAGATACGACTTCTCGATCAGTTTTTTGCCGGGAGTAAAGCATCAGATACTTGCTCTTGTAGTCCTGATACTCCTGCTCGGACATGATGAGCGCATCCTGATCAAAGCTGAACTCAATGAATGTCTGCAAGGATTGGAGGTATTTTGTCAGCTCACGGAAAGTGATGACAAACTTCTTTTGGTCATCTTCGCTCTGCATGGTATCGACGGACTCAGGGTAGAGTGCCACTTCCTTGAGCTTCATAACCATTTCATTGAACTTCTCAACAAAATACTGATAGCCCGGAACGACAATGCCGGAGGTGTCCTGGCTCTTGGAGAAGAGCGTCAGCGCATCATCTGTCCGTTTCTTGAGGTTGCGGTAGCAGATGATGATACCAAACGGTTTGGTTTCTTTCTCAACACGGTTCGTGCGAGAATAGGCTTGCAGCAGATCATGGTACTTCAAATCCTTGTCCACATACAGCACAGAGAGCTGCTTGCTGTCAAAACCGGTCAGGAACATATTTACGACAATGAGAATGTCCAGAGACTTCGTTTTCTTGCCTTTGACACGATCTGAAATATCCTTGTGATACGCGGAGAAGGTGTCGGTAGAGAAATTCGTGCCGTACATCTCGTTATAGTCCTTGATGATACGCTCCAAGGCATCTCGGCTATGCTCGTCCTTGCCCTCGGCATCTTCGTTCTGCCCATAGGAGAAGATACCGCTAATGTTCAGATCATGTTTGATCTTCTTGAAGATGTCGTAATATTTGACAAGAGCTTCAATGGAGGAAACAGCAAAGATAGCCGTGTACTGACCATTTCTTGTTTTGGCTTTGTGGTTCTGGACGATGTGGTTTGCAATGAGGGACATTCTCTCATCCGACATATAGAGTTCGCCAACATCAATCGCGTCAGCCAATGTCGGATCGTCCCAGTCAAAATCGCCTTCCATCGTCTTTATGTACTCAATATGGAAACCGAGGACATTGTTATCGAAGATAGCATCCTTGATCAGATAGTTATGCAAACATTCCCCAAACAGCATTTCGGTGGTCTGTGTGATCTTGCCCTCCGTCTTTCCGTTCACTTCAAAACGGGGCGTACCGGTAAAGCCAAAGAACTGCGCTTTCTTGAAATGCCGAACAATATCCTTGTGCATATCTCCGAACTGGCTGCGGTGGCATTCGTCAATGATGAAGACAACCTTTTCGTCACGGTATGCGTCCATTACCTTTTCGTATTGAGGACGCTTAACGGCATTTGCCATCTTCTGCATCGTCGTGACAATGAGCTGCCGGTTCTTATCCTTCATTTGCCGCACAAGAATGTCCGTGCGATCTGTGACATCCACAGAGCCAGCCTCAAACTTGTTAAACTCTTCGGTGGTCTGAGAGTCCAAGTCCTTACGGTCAACAAGGAAGATAACCTTCTTGATGTTCGGATTGGCTGCGAGGATTTGAGCTGTCTTAAAGGATGTCAGCGTCTTTCCTGCACCGGTGGTATGCCAGATATAGGCGTTGCGATTTGTGAGCGTAGCCTGCCTTATAAGGGCTTCTACGGCATACACCTGATAGGGGCGCATAACCATCAGAATCTTATCCGTATCGTTCAGAATGGTATAGCGTGTCAGCATCTTGATGATGTGATCCCTTGCCAGAAAAGAGATTGAGAAGTCCTTCAGGTTGGTAATACGGATGTTGTTGAAATCCGTCCAGAAGAAGGCGAGGCTATACATCAATTCCCTGTCGGAGTTGGCAAAATATTTGGTATCAACGCCGTTTGAGACAATGAAAAGCTGAATGAAGTGATATAGTCCGTTATAGGAGTGCTTCTTATAGCGCATGACCTGATTGACCGCCTCTCGAATGTCAATACCTCTGCGCTTTAGCTCGACCTGAATCAACGGCAAGCCATTCACAAGAATCGTCACATCATAGCGGTTGACATACTTTCCTACAACCGTTGTCTGATGTGTAACTTGGAAGATATTCTTGGTGTGATCCTGATCGAAGAAAGACAGGTAAACCTTCGTCCCGTCCTCACGCTCAAGGACAAACTTGTCTCTCAGAATTTTTGCGCTCTGGAACACGGACTTTCCAAGCATGAGGTTAAAGATACGCTCCCACTCTTTATCGGTGATAGGCGTATCAAGTTTGGGTGCATTGAAGGCTTCAAACTGAACTTTGAAGTTCTCCACCAATGCGTCATAATCAGGAATATCGACTGTGCTGTATTCCTGCTTGTTTAGCTGCTCTATGAATTGCTGCTCAAGAGCCGCTTCGCTTTGGTATGCCATATCTTCATCTCCAATACTTGAGGATCATTTTTTGTTGCCAACCGATCCTCATTTTATTTCATCACGGCTACTGTCCGATATAACGGACTCATTTTCGTCTTATTTCCAATGTCACATCGCCATTATCCGCAATGGACATTTGCATCGTTTTCAAATACTTGTCCACAAACTGTTTCTGTTCCGAAGAACTCATTTCAATTCGAGTCGCTTTTAACGCCTCTGTGAACATCTCGTAGATATTCAGCCGCACCGCCTGGTCTATGTAATGATACATCTCTTTGAACAGTGCGCCGATCTTAATATCCTCTGCATTGCCGGAGTAGAAGTCATCAATGTAGCAATAGAATATACCGGCATTGACAAGTGCGTTCTTCAAATCCGGTCCGCAGTTTTCGCGCTCTATCATGACAAGGAATCGAGCCTCCGGTAAAGAAGAAATCAGTCCCCAATAGTCGGAGTCGCTGGACACCAAAATAAAGGAATCCACATTGTTTTTGTAATGCTCCTGACAAGTTCGGGCAATCAGCATCACATCGACCAGAGACTTGTTCTGCTTTACCCGTTCGGTCATCATGTGTTCGACCGGGATGTGGGTAAAACTATCCAGAATACGCCAAGCAGATGCACTATGCACATCATCAAACAGGATGATGGATGCTATCTTCTGCGTGTACTGATAGTCAAGATTCTTGAGCGTAGCGCAGAGCTTGTACGGATCAGAGTTTTCACAATCTACCACTACGACAACCTTTTCGCTGCTACCAATAAACTCGTAGATGCTTCCTTTAATGTAACTTCCAGCATCAGAAACTTTACTGTACTCTGTAAAGTAGTCACCGTTCATTTGATAAAGCAGCGTCACGAATTTTTTATCGTTATAGAGCAGATTACCGACATCCTCCGGTTCCCAGTTTATATACATCTGGTAAGGATAAAAGAGCAAGTGAGCGTAATAAATATCTGCTGCTGCTTTTGTCCCTTCCTCTTTCAAGCCATCTGGCATGAGAAAGAGGTTTTTTACATACAGCCAATTCAGCCAAAGAGGAAATAGCTTCTTGCAATTATTGATCCGATCAGAAATCAGCTTGTTTATCTCAACGATATGCTGATTTAGCTTCGTGCTGGACTTCTTTATAAAACTAATGCCATCCGCATTTAGTTGTTGAAGGCTATCCTGCGGCACATATTCCGGCATACTGCTGATTGAGAGATAACTAAACTTCATGCGCTCGTTGATATGCTTGAAGTTTCTTTCAATCGCTGTCCTGATGATACACAAATGACGGATTATCCGTGCCGTTTTGTCTGTATCAAGTTTTTCGTATATCTCTATTTTGGGTGCTTCATGCTCATTATCAAAAATTCGTTTCGGAACACCAATCAAATATGCAACCTTAGAAATAATTTCATAGGTGCTGTCTTTGTAGGTGACTCGATCATCTGTGGGAAACGCCTCCGCTTCAACGAGGGCATTTTTCTCAATCACAGCATTCTCAAGGACATCCATATATGCTCCTTTCGCTGAGGTACTTTTCTCTACCTATAACAAAATAGCCGCACGAAAACTCGGACCTACTTCTTGCCCGTTCGCACAGCTTCACATATATCTCCAATGTCACAATTCAAATAGTCGCAAATGCGCAGCAGAACAGAGAGAGCTACATCCTCGTTCTTATTGAGCTTACTCATCGTGCCGGGAGACAGCTCTATATCCTTGCGTAAAGTTGATTTTGGGATCTCTCTTTCAATGAGCATTACCCATAATTTCTTATAGCTTATCTTCATAAAAGCACCTCTCTCAAACGCTTATAGTGAGACTCATTATATTATACACCAAACGCTTCAAATTTTCAATACGATGCTCCAAAAATTCAAAATATATTTCAAGTTCATGGAGCGCATTACGAAGAAGAAAGCCTGAGCCGATTTATTCATACGGCTCAGGCTTTGGTGGTTATTCCAACTCGCTACTTTTGGCTTTTTCATGCTCCTGTGAAAGCGTTGGACTGAGGAAATCATCGACATTTGCCTTCATGGTATCAATCACTTTAGCCTCTTTTTTGAGCCTTGCTCGTTCGTCGTAGAGACGCTGCTGCTCTTCCAAAAGGCGTTGCTGCTCGGCTTGCAGAGACTTCATACTTGGAAGTTTTTCACCATCTTGCATAGCAAGCAATGTACTCTTTGCTGCTTCAAAAACGACAAGCTCTGCCTCGTGCGCAGCTCGAAAACTCTGCTTGTTCTTCGTCTTTGAGTAGGCATCATAGACCGGCTTGAGCTTTTGATAGGTTGAGATATTCTTGATAAGCGGCTGCACCTTTCGGAGCTGCGCTTCAACGACTTTCAAGTCAGCGCCGGTACGCTCATAAGAACTATGGATGTCTTCGACTTTCTTTTCAAGATCGGCATATTGAAGTAGCTCGTTCTCAGTGAGGTAATTGAGCGTTCTGGCGGCTTCTTTGAGGATCTTAATCTTCATAGAATGCTCAAAGCCCTTGCTGTCGATCTGCTTAATTCTGTTTTGAATATCGCTGATGAGAGAGATGTTCTTCCTACCGTTCTGCATCTGCCGTCTGCGGGCATTGCGTCCTTGAATGCGTTCCTTGATCCGGTCCTCGGTGTAGTTATCTCCGATGGTTTTTGCACGGGTGAAACGCTCTTGCCCTTCGGCACGGAAGGAGATGTATTTGCCGGTTTTGATTTCATATCTGGTGTCCTGCATCAGCTTCAAAAACTCATCGTAGTCCTTTGCTGTGACCACGCAGCGATCAATGGTCTGCTTGAGTTTTTGCTTCCAACTTGTACCGCGTTTGGCTTCGGTGTATTCCTTGTAGTCCATGCCTTTTCCCTGAGAGGGAGGAATAACTGACAGCCCGTGTTCAGCACATATCTCATCACTGAGATGCCGCATCTCACGATAGGTTTTCTTATTGCTTCGGTACGCATGGAAGTCAACATAGTTGACAGCGTTAAAGATAATATGATTGTGGCAATGCCCCTTGTCGATGTGCGTTGCAATCACATACTCGTACTTTCCCTTGAGCCATTCGTCGGCAAACTGCTTACCGATTTCATGCGCTTGTTCCGGCGTGACTTCATCAACCGCAAAGGATTGGATCAGATGTCGGGCGATCACCTTCGGTATCTGCATTCCTTGTTGAGCAGCAAGATTTCTTGTCCACTCAAATTCCTTCGCTGCGGCATCGCTGGCAGCGCAACCATAGGAAGAGACATAGAGCTGGTCATCTGTTTTCTGCGGATCAAGAATGTATGCGAGAGCCTTGTTCACAGTTCCTCGGATTGGCTTGATTTTAGTAATCGCCATATCTCAGCCTGCCTTTCTTTCAGCTCTGCAACATCGTCCTCATAGAAGTGTCCTGTGGAGTTGATTCGGCGGCAAATGTGGTTGATATTTGCCGCTGCGCGAGATACTGCTGCGGCAAGTTTCTTCTGCTGCGTGTAGTCCACTTTGATGATGTAACCGTCAATCGCCATCTTGCGAAGATACGCTCCCATGTTGTTTGTACCAAGCTGTTTCATCTTTCCTTTGATAATCCGTTTCTCGTCATCTGAAACAAAGAAGAGTATCTGATTTGGTCGTGTTCTGTTTGCCATAAGCGGTTTGTCCTTTCATAAAGATAGAGGGTTTGGGAGACATCCCAACAAGCATTTTCTGGATTAAGGGGAGGGTTTCCTTAATCCAAAATCGCCGTGTGTATATACACCGGCTGTGCTTGCTATTCTCTAAAATCGTAATCTTAGTTGGAAGTCCCCCGTAAATTACCCCTTCGTAATACAACGGACAAATTCCGCGTTTTTGTCTCACGCATAAAAGAAAAAGACGCTCGAAAGCGTCTTTTTAGTATTGTTCAAGCGATGAGAACGCATCACTCTCAATGGTCAGAATGTCATCCATCGGAATCTTTGTGCCGTCCTGCATGGTAATCAGCCGCTCAAAATCATCCAGCTTTTTCACGATGCCTGTTGCTTCAAGATAAGCACCACCGGCTTTTCTCTCATCTGCTTTGAAATATGTGACTGCTACCTCCGGCTCATCTTCAAGGTGCTCCACAAGAAACTGAAACTTCAAATTTAGACTATGGAGTTCTTCATCATCCAACTCAATCTTTGTGTCGGTCAGACGCCCGGTTTCTTTGATAGCAGCATCATAACCAGTGAGAGCTGCGAACGGAGAAAACTGAGCTGCACGATCTGACATCGGCATCTGCTGACGAGTGGGAGAGATATGGTGTGGAAGATTGATAATATCTTCATAGCCTTTCATGCAGCTCATTCCTCCTTTGGCTATTCCATTATATTGCTTCTTTCAATTCATGAAAGCTAAGAACCTTATTATCGTAAAGCATTACAACGGGCTTATTGGATAGTTGATTGATTGTTGCGATGTGTTCAGCTATCGGAGTAAGCCCGCTGTCTTTGTACTGAATGAAGTACGCCAGAGTTTTCTCCAACTTCTTCTTTTCTGTATCACTGATGGAATCGCCAACACCAATCAGGAACTCATCCACTGGACCTTCTTTAACAAGAGGGATTTTCCCAATGAAATTCCCCACTGTGCGTGATACATCTGCCAGCTTATTTGCAGTCTGAGTTGTCACAGCGTCCTTCTTGATCGATTCAATCTTATCGAAGCAAGCGGTGTAGAGATTGCGGAACTTCATAGCGTGTTCTCTGATCTCGTCCTCGATTTTATTCAGGTACTCGGCTTGAAAATTCTTTGACAGCATGACTTCCATGTATTCTGACAAAGCGAATACATGGAGAGCCAGTTTGTAGTGAACGAACCTGTCAAGAAGTTGCCCGATCTTGTTTGATGCAGTCTGCATTTTCAAGAGGTTTTTCTTTGCGGACAGCATATTCTCAATCTGATCGGTGTAGGATCGAATATCTTTCATTGCATTACGCTTGATGTTCTTAACTTGATTGAGATTAACCACAAGGCTTGCTTCGTTCTCCCAGTAAAACTTGTACTCATCCATATAGGATGTAAGCAAATCGTAGTCCGCAAGAAGCTGAGATTTCTTATCACGCTCAAGGATGCCAACAATCTCTTTCTGCCCATCCTTTATATCTTGAACCTGCTTAGCAACCGTAAGAACTGCTACTGCTACCAATGTTGCTTTCAAGCAAGCAGGACCGATCGCCTTATCAACAGGAATCCATCTGGCTTGACCGACAATACCGTCATTTAGGATTGTACCTAATGCACCTGAGCCGTCCTTCGCCATTGCAAGAGTTCCCGTTATGCCTTTAGGAAATACGCAGCGATAAAGTCCCTCTGCTGCCGGAGTAGCAATAGTCTCTGCAACACCGGCGAACGAGCCTCCAAGTGCCGCGATCTCCGTGAAAGGAATCTTTGCCAGCGGGGATGTTTGGAAGGTGTCCTTAATTTCTGCAAGAGCGCGTTCCACTTGTATACTCGGTCTTAAACTACCACCGGATTCGGTCAATTCGTTCAGAACTAATAAATCGTTATTTGCCATTTGATGTGCCTCCTTTTTGTTATGGTCATCTGCTGACCATAACAGCAGTTGTAATTTTCGCGTGTCCCTTTCACCGATTACGCCTTATGCCCACCAATCTGCTCATTACGATCCTTTGCGGTTGCGCCTTCCTCCAAGTTCATGCCTTTGAGTATGGCGTTCTTTCCATACTTCTTCTTGATGATGAGCATTGCCTGTTGCATTTTCTTTTCCCGATCCAGCTCTGCTTTTTCGCGCTTTCGTTGTGCTTCTAAGGCAGTGAAATCTGTGAAGAGATCAAGCTGCTCATAGCCTCCGTTTTTTACTGGCGCGTCTGCTTCTGGAACAACATGATTTGCTGTGAAATTCAGCCGACGCACAAGAAGATTCTTGTCCACGATCCTATCAAAGAGTTCTGCCGTAGCACACATTATTTTCTTCGTAGATGATGTGTGACCGTCAAGATTGATTGAGCCGTGCGCCTGTTTTGGTATCTGCCGTCCGTAATGGTCTTTTACAACTGTCCCGTGATATTTTCGGCTTCGTTCGGGATCGGTGAGGTTTTCTATATCGTAGCCAACTGTGATGACGATTTGATCTGTCACAAGTCCTTTGTCCACCAAGTCCAGCACGAGAAGATCAGCCATCTCACGGAGGACGAGCTTTGCCTTTTCAGCCTCATAGGGGCAATGCAGGACTTGTCCTGAGCCTAAGCTGTTGGTGCTGGGCTTGTAGGCTTTGATTGCTTCAACCGTGCAAGGCTCCCAGCCCCACGCATGGTCGATCAGCAGTTCTGCGTTCTTGCCGAAAAGTTTGTAAAGCAAGTCCTCATTTTTCACTGAGCATCGGGCAACATCGCCCATCGTAAACATTCCGTTTTCTTCGAGCTTCTTTGCATAGCCTCTACCGACTCTCCAAAAGTCTGTGAGCGGCTGGTGCGTCCAAAGCTCACGGCGAAACTTCATCTCATCCAACTCTGCAATGCGAACACCGTTTTTATCTGCCGGAATGTGCTTTGCCACAATATCCATCGCAACTTTGCTGAGAAAAAGGTTTGTTCCAATCCCGGCGGTTGCGGTGATACCGGTTGTCTCAAGCACATCCAAGATCATCTTCATCGCAAGGTCATGTGGCGTGAGATGATAGGTGTTCAGATAATCCGTCACATCCATAAACACCTCGTCGATGGAGTAGACTACGATGTCCTCCGGCGCGATATACTTGAGGTAGACCTGATAGATGCGGGTGCTGTACTCCATGTAGTACGCCATCCGAGGCGGCGCGATGATGAAGTCAATCGCCAGAGACGGATCTGCTTGCAGCTCTGAGAAGAAGTGCGACGAGCCTTCCAGTCTGCGTCCCGGTGCGTCGTGCTGCCGTCCGGCATTTGCTTCCTTCACGCGCTGCTTGACTTCAAACAGCCGCCCGCGTCCGGAAATGCCGTAGCTTTTGAGGGAGGGCGTGACGGCAAGGCAGATGGTCTTGTCCGTCCGGCTCTCATCCGCAACGACGAGATTTGTGTCCAGAGGATCTAAGCCGCGCTCCCGGCACTCCACGGAGGCGTAGAAGGATTTCAGGTCGATTGCGATGTAAGTGTGTTGTTTCACCTTCTTTGCCTCCGCTTTCTTCTTAGATCAGCCCTAATGACATTTCATTGGAGCTTTTAATGTTGAATACGATACGCCATTCAATATCACCCTCCACCGGCTCAAAGTGTAGAGAGGAACAAACTGCATGAAGTTTTTCTTTTGAGCTGTCTCCACACACGATTGCGATTGGACCGTCCGCTCCGCCGATAATGCCGATACAAGCAATATCGTTTCGTGCCTCTGGTGCATAGCGGTCAGAGCATGGCGCAATTTCCAAAGGCTTGTCCCCCTCAGCGCAATCACAGATCGTAACATCGCTGTCAGGTTCAGGAGAAAGTGTATAGCTCATAGCAGTAAAATGCGTAGGATAAAACCAGCGGTCAGAACCGTAACGCTTTTCGGAAATTGTCTGCTGCTCTAATTCCTGTACAGTCAATGTGTATTTTTTTCCACTGACCGGATGGAGGAAAGAAAACGAATCACCGGGAGCGTGTGCCTTGAAATGTGGTCCCGGGACACGACACGACTGCTGCTCCATTGTAAGGGAGAGGGCTTTTATTTCAGGACGGCGTTTGCTTGTCCACGGAAAAGCTGCCCGAAAAATCATCCATCCATAGGATGTATCCAAATCATAGTGTTCCAATGCCCACTTTGCTTCCGCTTCATTGATCACCCCGTCTGGCAAACATGGATTAAAGACCACGGAACAGCCGTGGGAGGTCAGCATTGTTTTCCCGTTCAATTCCAAACGAGGAATAAAGTCAAGGCAAAGTGGATTGTCTAAATCTATCTGCATTTGCTGCTCCTGCGTGAAGTATTCGCAGGAGTCGTTTTCGGGGTGTAAATCCCATTTAGTTATGAACTTGCGAATGTCTTCTTCCGGGGTACGCATACAAAAGTCCATGACGAGTCCCTTGCTGCAAGAATACGCCGCAGGAATAACCCAATGATGCCTCGCCCAGTCAAATTGCTTATTCAACCGGATTTCCGTTCCGGCATGGTCTTTTCCCGAATGTCCCCAGAAGTTTCCCTCAAAGTAGACCTTCCACTCAGGCATGGTCGGTTCTGCTTCTGGGTTCATATCAACATCATAATAGTCCTCGGTGTACTTGATCTTACTATAATCAAAAGATGCTTGCAGCTTTTTGATGTATACCCACGGCTGTTCCATAGGCGTCAATTTCATTTTCTCAGCAAGCTCTGATAGCGTTCTTTGCTGATCCTGCGTTGGAGGGTTGTCCTGCAAAAAGGCTTCAAACTGGGCTTTATCCCACATCCACGCCTGTTCCAGCGCTGCCGAATCACTGCAAGCAAGGAGCAACCTCAGAAAGTCTTCAAAATCGTTTGCCAGCGGATGAACAAAATCCGGAGCCGAGTTCATGGGACTGACGGAAAATACCATACCGCCAAAGTCTCGAACAAAGCAGAAGTGGATGCCGTCCACACCCGCCCAGCCAAAAATAGATGCACCTTTTGGCGTGCAAAAGTATGGGTTGTTATCTTCACGACGCTTCACTCCTACGGAAGAGAGGTCAATACCACTTCGCAAAAATTTCTGAAACACTTTATCCATAGACCTTATGCTCCTATTAAACTTTGGTCGAAGGCAAACAGAGCCTCGTTGATCTCAAAGACATTATAGTTCCCATGCTCCACGAAATACTCCACGATGATGTCAAACTTGTTGGAGTGGGAGAGCGCAAAGCCAGCCTTCATGAGCATATCCTTCATTTCAACAAGCGGCAGCTCAAGGGCAATGGCAAACGCAATGACCGTGGGCTTGGAAGGCTTATAAGACTTGTCCGAGCGGATCTTCGAGAAGAGCTTCCGGTCAATATTCGCCTTCTTATAGCACTGCGCGTCCGTCATGCCGCGCTCATCAATCTTTCGCAGAAGCATCTCGGAAAAACTCTCGTCGATCTGTCCCAGCGCGTCATCAAGGGTTGCCGCCTTTTTGGGGGCAGCCGCCGCAGAGACGGGAGGCATGAGCTGTTCGATTGCCTCTTCACAAACGGATGCCTCGCAAGGCATGGGTTCTTCCATCCGGAAGGCGTTCATCCTGCGCAGACGCTCGGAACGATTATCAGTATGCTCGTCCACATAGCGGTCATCTATGTACGCTGCAATATCGGCAAACAGCTTGCCGCTGATCTGATAGGTTTTGCGGTCAAAAATGACGATGTACACCGTCATTTCGTTTTCGAGAAGGAAACTGCTAATGGTGTCAATCGCCACTTTGAGAGCCTGATCCTTCGGATAGCCGAAAATGCCGGAGGAAATCAGAGGGAACGCAACCGATTCGCAGCCGTATTCTTTCGCCAGCATGAGCGAAGTCCGATAGCATGAGATCAGCCGTTCGCGCTCACCATGCCGCCCGTCATACCAGCGCGGACCGACAGCATGAATGACATATTTGCAGGGCAGCTTATAGCCCTTCGTGATTTTTGCGCTCCCGGTTTTGCAGCCGTGGAGCGTTTCACATTCCACCAGCAGCTCCGGTCCTGCGGCACGATGAATGCAGCCGTCCACACCGCCGCCA
>ERZ779982.772-NODE-772-length-14173-cov-2.031308_pt1 | contig 14173 bp, 12 predicted proteins | sample MGYA00511936_ERZ779982 | MGnify/ENA primary metagenome ERZ779982 (study PRJEB29588, sample SAMEA2146682) | human gut metagenome | biome: human gut; feature: human-associated habitat; material: faeces | place: Denmark | collected 2008/2010 ... | reverse complement strand
AGGTTGTCGGTTGTTGCCGATTCAATTGACCGCGAATTCGAAAGAGAACTTTGCGTGATGCAGAGAGACTATCGAGCGCAGCGCAGCAGGATTACACTTTACTTGCTTGTTTCGCTGTGTGTGAGCGTCATGCAGTGTGCGGGAACCTGATCCTGCATGTCAAAGTATTCAACGGTAGCATCGCTGAAGAACTGTGCAACAACACGTGCTTCGTTCCGGAATTCCGTGCTTTGGTCAAAGTCGCTGCTGAGACCGGTTCCTGCGATAAGGGCATAATACCAGTCCATATCGGTATCGTTTACCGTCAGCACAACCAACGGAAGATCGAAGCTGTTGCCGCTGCTGAGGATGTACCTGTGGTTGAAAACCTTGTCGTCCATGCCGCTGCCGTCATACTTTTGCACGCGCCATGTTCCGTCGCTCATGAGGTAATGAGTTGTGAGAATTGCGCTTGATTCAACATGCTCGCCGCGTTTATTCGTCAAAGCGGAATGCTTGTCGGTAAAGCTTGCGGCGTCGTAAACCTTAACGACGTAAGGTTCGGCCTGGGCTTTTTCCGCTTCGGCAGAAGAAGTTTCCGCATTGCGGGTCGTTTGGTTGTCGGAAATCGTGGATGCCTGCGCGCAAACAAGCACGGAGAGCATCAACACGAAAGCAAGAGAAAGAGACAGGATTTTTTTCATTGTTTGAATACCTCCTTGAAACTGAGAGTGATTTGTTCACTTCCCCAACGGATTTATCGGCCGTCGGGTGCGGGACGTTTCTGCGCAGATTGTTTTGCAAAGGAGCGAATTCCGATGCAGTTCTTGTATACAATTACATGATAACATATCAAAGTAATAATGTCAACCCGGTTTTGCCCTGAAATTGTGAACAATTTGTTAACAATTCACTTTTCACGATGCGAAGCGATATAAACGGTTTTTAACCGAACGGTGGGATGCTGCTGCGGCAAGGCGCATGTTGAATTGAGAATTGTTTTTGCAGGAAAGCACGGATTTTGAATGCCATGCAAAAAAGAAATATAAAAGGAAGAGAAACATACATATACAACATGCACACATAAAGAAAACGGGATCTGCATCGAATCATGCAACTAATATAAAACGCTAAAAAACGAAAAAGTCCGCAGGGAGGGCACGCGGACTTTTTCGTTTTACAACAGAAACGCGGTAAACCAACGTTTCATTAAGGAAGGGGGGAATTCCTTTTCGGTGCTTCGGACAGAAGAATCAGCTCTTTGCCTGTCTGAAGCCTTTTTTGCCGACAAAAAACAATGCCAGTGTCCCCGGACCGACATGGGAACCCGTCACGGGCTCGTACATAACGGTTAAAATATCCTTCGGCGGAGCAATTTCTGATATAAGCTCCGCAAGAGTGTTTGCATCTTCGATACAGTCCGCATGTGCGATGCCGACTGTTTGGTTTGCAGCGTCAACAACGTATTCGCGATATTGTTCCGCAATTGCGCGCAGGGAGTGTTTCCTTCCGCGAACTTTGCCGAAATTGACGATTTTTCCCTCGCTGTCGCCCTTCAAAAGGGGTTTGATATTCAAAATGTTGCCGATTGCAGCCTTTGCATTCGAAAGCCTGCCCGTCGAGCAGAGATATTTGAGGTTGTCAACCGTGAAAACCTGACATATCCTGTCGCGATAGTCCGAAAGCAGGTGTACCGCCGCAGAAAGGGCAATTCCCGAATCGCGGAGTTCCGCCGCACGCAGAACAACAAGCCCTTCGCCGAGCGAGGCTCCGAGAGTGTCGATAAGCTCAATGCTCCGTTCGGGAAATTCGGCGCGCAGCTGAGCCGCCGCCACCATTCCGGCCTGAAATGATCCGCTCACGCCGGATGACATGCCGATAAAAAGAATATCCTGCCCCGCTTCAAGCAAGGGACGCATTTTTTCAGTATATTGAGCGGGCGTTATTTGAGAGGTTGTGACTCTTGTTCCGCTGCGCATTGCATCATAAAATGCTTTGGAATCAAAAGCCGAAAAATCCGGACAGTACTGCGTATCTCCGCCTTTTTCCGGTATACTGAATGAAAACGGTATCTCCGCAATGCCCCTCCGCTCCAAAAGCTCAAGCTCGAGATTTGCGGAAGTATCGGTAATAATTCGGTACACGTTCATTCACCTCACATAATCTAATCTACTGTAACAGATTAACATGTTCATATGAATGTGTCAAGTGCTCAATGCAACAAAATGAGACTTTTGAGCATATATTTCGGACAAATGCGCTTTACAGCGTTTGAATCCTGCACTATAATACAATTATGAAAAATGCGGAACAATGCTTAAAATGTACAATATGCACAATGCCGTATAATCTTTTGCAATTTGCGCCCCGAAAAGGGACGCAGGGGGAAAAATAATGTCATATGATAAAGCCTTGATTGCGGGTAAGCTCCGTCGGTGGGAAAAGCATCTTATGCGCTTTCGCCTTCCCGAATGGGATGAGATACCCGATTTCGGTCTGTATATGGAGCAGACCGTTGATTTGCTGCGCAAATATTTGGATTATCTGCCGCCCGAACTGAAGAATGAAGAGGTTGTTACAAGTTCCGCCATCAACAACTATGTTCGCCGCGGGATCATGCCGGGTCCGATTAAAAAAAGTACTATCGACCCCATATTGCGTGCCTGCTGATGATTTGCACGCTGAAACAGAGCCTTAACATGTCAATGATAAAAATCGCGCTGCCCACATGTGAGTGCAGCGCAGATGCCCGCTGCGACGAATGTGCAAAATCTCCGGTCGGTTCGGCTGAAAACAGCTGCACATCGGGTGTGCGCAGCGCATATGAGTCGTTCATAAGCCGCCATGATCTGACCGCAAAATATTTTGTTCAGCAGGTTCGTCTTGCAAGTGCGGCGCTTTTGGATCATGATGAAAAGCCGGATATTGCGGTTCAAACCACGGAAGAACTCGTTGCTTCCGCCGCAATAGTCGCGGGCTTTTCGCGTTTGCTTGCCGAAAAGCTGCTGCTTTTGGACGGAAAGGATCTTTCAAACGGCGGAAGCATCGATTGCGAGACGGATTCCGAACCTGTCGATGCCGGAGAATGAGCTGACTTAAAGCAAAAAAGGATACATAAAGCGTAAGCAAAAAGACTTGCCGCGTCAACAATAATGCGGAAAGCCTTTTTTCCTGCCGCCGGTGCGTCAAAAAGGCGCGGCAGCGGCCCGAATTTGCCGAAAAACTGCCCGCAATGCTTTGTGCACGGTGATTTCAGCCTTGATTTACAGCAAAATATGAGTATAATAATAAGCGGAAGAATTCTGCCTGTGTGCAAAAAAGCGCAGGCGTTTCAATAACGAAAGGAATTATTGAACAAAAATGGAAAGAACCTTCATAAGGGATATTCGAACAAAATGCGGCGAAACGGCAAAGGTCTCGGGCTTTGTTGAAAACATCCGCGACGGCAAGTCAATGGCTTTTATCGTCATCAAGGACATCACCGGAAAGCTGCAAATAACCGTCGAAAAAGAGAAATGCCCCGCGCTTGTTGACGACATTGCGCGCATAACTCCCGATTCCGTAATCAGCTGCACCGGACTTGTTGCGGAAAACGAGTACGTTAAAATGGGCGGAATCGAGCTTCTGCCGACGGAACTTGAAATCGAATCCGTTGCGGACGCATTGCCCATTATCCGCAAGGAAATTCCCGCAACAAAGAAAAAACAGGCGGTCGAACGCTCTGCAATCGATCAGAGGCTGAACTATCGCTGGATCGATCTGCGCACGGACGAGAACCAGCTCCTGTTTAAGGTTCAGAGCTGCCTTGTGAACGCAATGCGCGAATACCTCCTTAAAAAGGACTTTATCGAGATTCACACTCCGAAGCTTATCGGAGCGGCAAGCGAGAGCGGCGCGGATGTTTTTGAAGTTGAATATTTTGACCGCAAGGCGTATCTTGCCCAGAGTCCGCAGTTCTACAAGCAGATGGCAATGGCGGCGGGTTTTGAACGTATATTTGAAGTCGGTCCCGTTTTCCGTGCGGAAAAATCTTTCACAAGCAAGCACACAACCGAATTTACGGGCTTTGACCTTGAATTCAGCTATATCGAATCCTATCGCGATGTTATGCAGATTGAGGCCGAAATATTGACATATGCTCTCGGCGTTGTCAACGAAAAATACGGCGAACGCATAAAGGAAGCTTTCGGCATTGAACTCATTGTGCCCACGCTTCCGTTCCCCGTTATCACTCTTGCGGAGCTTTACGATGCTCTTGAAAAGGAATACGGCTATGTTCCCGCGGAAGGCGAACGCGGCGATTTGACCACCGAGGCAGAGAAACTCAGCTTTGATTGGGTGAAGAAGCATTACAATCACGAGTTCCTCTTCATAACCGATTACTCCGCAGAAAAGCGCGCATTCTATCATATGCGCGATGAAAACGGCGTTCCGCAGGGTTATGACCTTATCTGGCGCGGTGTTGAAATCACAACCGGTGCACAGCGCGAGCACCGTTACGAAATCCTCAAAAAACAGGCGGACGAAAAGGGACTCGGTGAAGACGTTAAGTTCTACCTTGAATTCTTTAAATACGGCTGTCCTCCGCACGGCGGTTTCGGTCTCGGTGTTGACCGTTTGACCATGCTGCTGCTCGGACTCAACATTAAGGAAGCTATGTTCCTGTTCCGCAGCCCCGACAGGCTCAATCCGTAAAACTTGCGAGTGCGGATGATTCTCAATTTTTTGAATCAATCCGACTTTAACATTGACAAAGCAGGTTGTTTTTTGAGAACCGCCCGTAACAGGACGGTTCTTTTTTTACTGATTTTTCCGGCTGCAAAGCGGACAAAGCGGAACAAAAGCCGGCGGGTGAGGTTTCCGCCGGCTTCTGCATGAGGGGTTACGATAAAAAAGCTTCGGTGCTTTTACAATTGTATTATACCGCCCGAAATATACGGTGTCAACACAAAACAAAGCACTTTCGGTACATAAAACAGTACAGCTTCTGCAAATAAATGCAATACAAACAATAACGGAAGCTTTGTATTGTAAAAAATGCGTTCGATGCCGAAACATTGTTCGGAGACGGCACTGCATAAGGAGTACGGGACGCTTGGAGTGAAACAGCATATAAATCGGCAGAGGAGGCCGAAAACGGACATGCCGCATTGTGAACGGCCACACTGTCGATTTGTGCAAAATAAGCAAAAATTTTTGAGTTTTTTTGAAAAAAGGGGTTGACAAATTCCGAGTGCGGTTGTATGATATGTCCTGGTTAGCGAGAGCTAATTATTTTTAGACGAATCAAGTTAGCAAGAGCTAATTTTTTTTGGACAGAAAGTTAGCAAAAGCTAATTTGAAATTCGTGTTATTGAGCAAGGAGTAATGATATGATGCCGTTAATGTTGGCCGGAATCGGCGAGGAGAACACGATAAAGAAGATCGGCGGCAGTCCGGAGATTAAAAAACATCTTGAGGATCTCGGCTTTGTTGTCGGCGGAAGCGTTACTGTCGTGAATGCGCTCGGCGGAAACGTTATTGTGAACGTCAAGGAGTCGCGTGTTGCTATAAGTGAAGAAATGGCGCGCCGCATAATGGTCTGATGCGGAAAAACCGCAACCTTTTGCGGCCCGCAAATTTTTGCGGTTTGCAAACGGCGATGCTGCGAATGTGAATGAAAAATTAAAGATAAATTATAAAAATAAAGTCGGGAGGAATAATCATGAATACACTCAGACAGGCAAAAATCGGAGACACCGTAAAGGTTGTAAAGCTGCACGGTGAGGGTGCTGTAAAACGCCGCATCATGGACATGGGCATCACCAAGGGGGTTGAGGTCTATGTTCGCAAGGTGGCACCGCTGGGCGACCCCATTGAAGTCACGGTGCGCGGCTATGAGCTTTCACTCCGCAAGGCGGACGCTGAAATGATCGAAATCGAATAAACCGGGAAACATGCGGGGGAAACCCCGTATTTCTCGGAACAAAAGGTTAGCCAAAGCTAACAATGCTTCGCCGAAAGGTGCATTTCGGCTTTCGGCGGCAGAACGGAAAAAATATAACCGTATGACGGATAAGGAGGATAAAATGAATTTGAGAATCGCCCTTGCGGGCAACCCCAACAGCGGCAAAACAACGCTGTTCAACGCATTGACCGGCTCGAATCAGTTCGTCGGAAACTGGCCGGGTGTCACGGTTGAAAAAAAAGAAGGTAAACTTAAAAAACATGACGGAGTTATCATCACCGACCTTCCCGGCATTTATTCACTTTCACCCTATACACTTGAAGAGGTCGTTGCGCGCAACTACCTTATCGGCGAGCGTCCCCATGCGATACTGAACATCATCGACGGCACGAATTTGGAGCGCAACCTGTATCTTACAACTCAGCTTACGGAGCTTGGTATTCCGGTTGTTGTTGCAATCAACATGATCGACCTTGTTCGCAAGAACGGCGACAAAATCAATGTTGCCGAACTTTCGCGTCAGCTTGGCTGCAAAGTCGTTGAAATTTCCGCTTTGCGCGGAACCGGCATTGCGGAAGCTGCGGAAGCGGCAATCGATGCAGCAAAGAACGGCAAAACCGTTCCCATGCACACCTTCGCAGGCCCTGTTGAACATGCACTTGCACATATCGAGGAAGCAGCCGTTCACGGACTGCCCGAGGAGCAGCAGCGTTGGTATGCCGTGAAGATTTTTGAGCGCGACGACAAGGTGCTTGAAAATCTGAATATTGATCCTAAGGTTATGGAGCATATCAATAAGGATATCGAGGCGGTAGAGAAGGAAATGGATGACGATTCCGAATCCATTATCACCAACGAACGTTATATCTACATCGGTTCGATTATCAAAGCTTGCTACAAAAAGAAAAACACGGGCAAGCTTTCAACTTCCGACAAGATCGACAAAATCGTGACCAACCGCTGGCTGGGTCTCCCCATCTTCGCTGCAGTAATGTTCCTTGTTTACTATATTTCAATGGTAACAGTCGGCAGCGCGGCAACGGATTGGGCAAACGACGGACTGTTCGGCGACGGCTGGCATCTGTTCGGCATAGGCTCAAAGGCATATAACGAAACTGCCGAAAATTACAGCAACGCAATGAACGCTGCCGGCGCATTTGTTGATTTCGACACTGAAGCCGAAGATTTTGATGCTGACAAAGTGCTTGCCGAACTCGAAGCATACAAGCCCGAGAGCGAGAATGCAACCGCAACCATTGGCGTTGAGGATGAGGAAACTCTTGCGGTAAACGAAATGACCGTTTATTACTCCACGATTCCCAAAGGCGCAAAGAAAGATGAAACCATCGGCATGACTTATGTTGATGCCGTTAAATACCTTAAGGAAAACGGATTCGACGAACCCGATCCCGCCGCATACGGCGTTTGGGTAAAGGGTATTCCCGTGCTTGTGGGCGAAGGTCTTGAAAAAGCAGGCGCAGCCGATTGGCTTGCAGGCCTTATCAACGACGGTATAGTTGCAGGTGTCGGTGCTGTTCTCGGCTTTGTTCCGCAGATGCTTGTTCTGTTCCTGCTGCTCGCTATCCTTGAAGGCTGCGGTTATATGGCGCGTATCGCATTCGTCCTTGACAGAATTTTCCGCAAATTCGGTCTTTCCGGCAAATCCTTCATTCCGATGCTCATCGGCACGGGCTGCGGCATTCCCGGTATTATGGCATCCAGAACGATTGAAAACGAACGTGACCGCCGCATGACCATCATGACCACAACGTTCATCCCCTGCGGTGCAAAGGTTCCCTTTATTGCAATGATCTCAGGCGCAATCTTCGGCGGTTCAGCCTGGGTTGCAACAAGTGCATATTTCATCGGCATGGCGGCAATCATAATTTCCGGTATCATGCTGAAGAAAACCAAGATGTTCGCGGGCGAACCCGCTCCCTTCGTAATGGAGCTTCCAGCATATCATCTTCCCACTGTCAGCAACGTTCTCCGTTCCACTTGGGAGCGCGGCTGGTCCTTCATCAAGAAGGCGGGCACGATCATTCTTCTGTCCACGATACTCGTTTGGTTTACCTCCTACTTCGGATTTACTTCCGACGGGTTCAGAATGCTTGCGGAAGACGAGCTTGACAAGTCCATTCTTGCGGCAGTCGGCAATGCGATCGCCTGGATCTTCAAACCCCTCGGCTGGGGCGAATGGCAGGCAGCGGTTGCATCCATCACCGGCCTTGTTGCAAAGGAAAACATCGTTGGCACGATGGGCATTCTTTACGGCGCAGAAGGTCCCGTTTATGCGACCCTTGCACATGTTTTCAACGGCATTCAGGCATATTCGTTCCTGGTGTTCAACCTGCTCTGTGCACCTTGCTTTGCGGCAATCGGCGCAATAAAGCGCGAAATGAACAGCCCGAAATGGACTTGGTTCGCAGTTGCATACCAGTGCGGATTTGCGTACATCATCTCTCTGATGATCTATCAGTTCGGCTGCCTGTTCACGGGTAATGTACATGTTGTCGGCCTCATCTTTGCTGTTGCTGCACTTGCCGGCATTATCTACATGCTCGCCCGCCCCTATAAAGAGGCAACAAAACTTACCAAGAACGTTCAGATTGGATAAATCAAAACGTTAGCAATGGTTTGAGTCGAACAGCGTTCGGCAATACGATGCGGTTCGACGAATGAATTCCCCCAACCCGGATGACGATGCGGACGGCGGTGCGCCATGCATTGCCTCCGCATCTTCCGGGCAAATTCGGGAATAAAATAAGCAAAAACCGATTTTATTTTTCACGAAAACAGAAACATGAAAGGCGAAGGTCATATGTTCAATTGGATAGCTCGGAATCTTTCAACGATTATTATCTGCCTTGTGCTTGCCGCTGTTGTGGCTCTTATCATTGTGAGCCTTGTTAAAGACAAAAGAAAAGGCAAGTCCTCCTGCGGCTGCAAGTGCGCCCATTGTCCGATGGCAGGCTCCTGCCATAAAAAATAAACAGTCGGCCGCAAACCGGTGCAAGCAGGAAAACTGCCGGCCGAATTTACGGAAACAGCTTTGCGGAAAGGAGAAAAAATGTTCAGAACCGTTGTAAAAATCGATGGAATGATGTGCGGAATGTGTGAAGCGCATATCAATGATGCAATAAGAAGGAATTTCAACGTTAAGAAAGTGAAATCATCGCACTCAAAAGGTGAAACGGTGATCGAGTCCGAAACAGAACCCGATGCAGCTGCGCTTAAGCGCGCAATTGAAGAGACAGGTTATGAATTCATCTCCGCCTCGACAAAAATCATTGAAGGCAGGCGCGGACTGTTTGCGGGCATTCTGCATAAAGACTGAAAAAGGTCGAAACAGAACGGATATGCTTTTCGCGCTTCAGCCCCTACGGAGAAGCATATCCGTATTGCTGTGAAAGCACCGGCAGAGATTTTTATTTTTTAGAACTGAAGTTAGCATAGGCTAACTAAAAGCAAAACGGTCGGAATTGAAAAAGGTACGGAAAGAAATTGAAGACTAAAGCGAAAAGTTAAAAATAACAAACAGGAGAAAGGGAAAGAAAATGAGCGTTGTTATCGTCGGCGGAAATGAGCGCATGATAAGGCAGTATGAGCAGCTTTGCAAATCATATTCATGTAAAGCAAAGGTTTATATTGAAACGGATAAAGGAATTCAGAACTTCGGCACACCGGATTTGGTCGTGCTTTTCACAAACACAATGTCTCATAAAATGCTTCAGATTGCCTCCGGGCAGGCGAAGCGAAAGAACCTTCGCGTTGCAAGAAGTCATACAAGTTCAATGGCTGCACTGAAAAGCATTTTGGATGAGCACACAGCATGAGCATAACGGTGCATCAGGAAAATGAAATGGGAATGCTTTGACAGCAGTGTATATTAAGCAGTGCGCATGAATATGATGATCAAAGGACGGCAGAAACGGAACAATTCCGAATTTCTGTCGTCCTTATTTGATGTCTGCACGTGCAGCCGCCGAATCATTTAAGTATCGGCAGCTGCGCGGGAAAAGTTAATGGGTTAGGTGGGTTGAATCAGTTGTTGTTCAGCTTTGCCTGTGCTGCCGCAAGCCTTGCAATGGGTACGCGGAAGGGTGAACAGGAAACATACTGAAGACCGACTTTGTGGAAGAACTCGATGCTGGAGGGATCACCGCCGTGTTCGCCGCAAACGCCCAGCTTGATGTTGGGACGGGTCTGCTTGCCGAGCTCAACAGCCATCTTGACGAGTTTGCCTACGCCGTTTTGATCAACGCGTGCAAAGGGATCGCTCTCGAAGATTTGCTTTTTATAATAGTCTTCAAGGAACTTCCCGGCATCGTCGCGGCTGAAGCCGAAAGTCATCTGGGTGAGGTCGTTGGTGCCGAAACTGAAGAATTCCGCCTCGGTTGCAACTTCGTCCGCAGTGAGAGCGGCGCGGGGGATTTCAATCATGGTGCCGACAAGGTAGGGGATTTCCATGCCCTTTTCTTCCATGACCTTCTTTGCGGTTTCAACAACGAAGCTCTTAACATATGCAAGCTCACGGGTTTCGCCGACAAGGGGAATCATGATTTCGGGGATGATTTCAAGCCCGGTTTCCTGACGAACCTCGATTGCAGCTTCAATAACGGCACGGGTCTGCATTTCCGCAATTTCGGGGTAAGTAACGGACAGACGGCAGCCGCGGTGGCCCATCATGGGGTTGCTCTCGTGCAGGCTGACAACGGTCTTTTTGAGCTCATCAAAGGTGATGCCCATGTTGCTTGCAAGAGCGGCGATCTCCTCATCCTTGGTGGGAAGGAACTCATGGAGGGGCGGATCCAGGAAGCGAATCGTAACGGGACGACCCTGCATTGCCTTGTAGATGCCCTTGAAGTCTTCACGCTGCATGGGCAGAATTTTTGCAAGAGCAGCCTTGCGCTCATCCGCATTCTTTGAAACGATCATCTCGCGCATTGCGGGGATTCGTGCTTCGTCAAAGAACATATGCTCGGTGCGGCAGAGACCGATGCCGAACTTGACTGCCATTTCAGCCTGTGCGGGGGAGTCCGCATTGGTGCGGATCTTAAGGGTGCGAATTGCATCCGCCCATTCCATAATGGTTGCGAAATTGCCGGAAAGTTCGGCGGGGGCGGTGCGAATCGCTTCGGCGTAAACTTTGCCGTTTGAGCCGTCAAGACTCATCCAGTCGCCTTCGTGAAGAACGGTGCCGTCGGTGAAGGTGAGCGTCTTTGCGGGTTCGTCGATAACGATTTCCTTGCAGCCGGAGACGCAGCAGGTGCCGAGCTGTCTTGCAACAACCGCAGCGTGGCTGGTCATGCCGCCGAAAGCGGTGAGGATGCCCTCGGAAGCGGTCATGCCCTCGATGTCCTCGGGGCTGGTTTCTTTGCGGGCGAGGATAACCTTGTGGCCCGCTTCGCTTGCGCGCTTTGCATCGTCTGCCGAGAAGTAGACCATGCCGCATGCTGCACCGGGGGATGCGGCAAGACCGGTTGCCATTGCCTTTGCTGCCTTAAGTGCAGCGGCGTCAAAGGTGGGATGAAGCAGAGCGTCAAGGCTCTTGGGGTCGATCATTGCAATCGCTTCTTCGCGGGTGCGCATACCTTCGTTCACAAGGTCAACAGCGATCTGAAGAGCTGCCGCTGCGGTGCGCTTGCCGTTGCGGGTCTGGAGCATGTAGAGCTTACCGTCCTCGATGGTGAACTCCATGTCCTGCATATCCTTGTAGTAGTTTTCCAGGCGGGTTGCGATCTCAACGAACTGATCGTAAACCTCAGGCATTTCCTCGTGCAGCTTGCTGATCGGGGAAGGAGTACGGATGCCGGCAACGACATCTTCGCCCTGAGCATTGATCAGGTACTCGCCCATCAGCTTCTTTTCGCCGGTAGCGGGGTTACGGGTGAAAGCAACACCGGTGCCGGAACGCATGCCGGAGTTACCGAAAGCCATCTGCTGAACGTTGACAGCAGTGCCCCACTCGTAGGGGATTTCGTTCATCTTGCGGTAAACGTTGGCGCGCGGGTTATCCCAAGAACGGAAGACGGCCTTGACAGCGCCGATCAGCTGTTCTTTCGGATCCTGCGGGAACTCTTCGCCCTGCTTCTCCAGGTAGATGGCCTTGAACTCCTTGACGAGTTCCTTCAGGTCCTCAGCGTCCAGCTCGATATCCTGCTTAACGCCCTTGCGCTCCTTCATAGCGTCGATGCGCTCTTCAAAGAAGCTCTTGCCCAGCTCCATGACGACGTCAGAGTACATCTGGATGAAGCGGCGGTAGCAGTCATATGCAAAACGGGGGTTAGAAGTCTTCTTTGCCAGACCTTCAACAGCCTGGTCGTTCAGGCCCAGGTTCAGGATGGTATCCATCATGCCGGGCATAGACTGACGTGCACCGGAACGAACGGAAACCAGCAGCGGGTTCTCGATATCGCCGAACTTTTTGCCAGTCTGCTCTTCCAGGATTCCCATGTACTTGAAGATGTCAGCCTTGATCTCATCGTTGATCTCACGGTTGTCAGCATAGTACTGGGTGCAGGCTTCGGTGGTGATGGTGAAGCCCTGAGGAACCGGCATGCCGGCATGGGTCATTTCTGCCAGACCAGCGCCCTTGCCGCCCAGAATGTTCTTCATGGTCGTCTGGTCGCCGCCAAATGCGTCATGGCCCTCTTTGAACAAATACAAAAACTTCTTGCTCATAGGTTACCTCCAACAAAATTACGGTTTCTTCCCGGTGTGCCGCGCACACCCGCAAAATAAGAATCTTCTCTCTTGCAAAGTCCATTATAACAGACTCAGCCCGGAATTTCCAGTACATTGTTAAATAAATGGCGAATATTTTCGCCGAAAATCTCACAAAGTTTTGGGGTCAGGCTCTTGCAATTTGACCAAAAATGCGGTAAATTATAATGGGTGAGAAGTTGGGAAACATTATTTTATTACATCCTGCAACACTTTTTTTCAATTCATCCCGCCCCGGCAGGCTTCAGCCCTGTTCCGGGGCTTTTTTGTAGGGCCGTATACTCTTTTGGCCCAAAACAGAAAGGGGTATTTTTATGTCCGAAGCGAAAGCCAAATACCTTGCCGCCAAAGCGGCCTTTGAAGAAACTTTTGAAAAGCACCTGCAGAACGGTGTGGAGTTCACCAGCGACCAGGTTTTTATTGACCCCGAAGTTGAGATTGCACCCGGCGCAGTGATCCTGCCGGGCTGCATCCTGCGCGGCAAAACCGTCATCGGGGCAAACTGCGTCATCGGCCCCAATACCTTATTGGAGAACACCATTGTTGAGGCCGGTTCCACCGTGAACGCCAGCCAGTGTTATGACAGCCATCTGGGCCCCAACAACAAGATTGGCCCCTTTACCCATGTGCGCACCGGCACCGTGACGGATGAGGGCGTGCACCTGGGCGCTTATGTGGAAACCAAGAACGCCAACTTTGCCGAGGGCAACACTGTCAGCCACCTGACTTACATTGGCGATGCCGATGTGGGCAAGTACTGCAATTTTGGCTGCGGCACCGTAACCTGCAACTATGACGGCGAGGGCAAGTACCGCACCACCATCGGCGATTATGCGTTCATCGGCTGCAACACCAACCTGGTGGCGCCGGTCAAGGTGGGCAGCCGCGCCTTTACCGCTGCCGGTTCCACCATCGGCCACGATGTGCCGGACGGTGCCCTGGGCATTGAGCGCGCCAAGCAGGCCGAAGTTGCCGCCTGGGGCGCCAAGAAGCTGGAAAAATACGTTGCCAAAAAACAGAAGTTGGAAGCCGAAAAGAAAAACGACTGATGCCCCCTGACCTGCTGCAAGGAGGATTGCTGCCATGGCCATTTTGGAACGCACCCTGACCGGGGATTTTACCACCATCCTGACCGAGCTGGACGCTGTTGTAAAACAAAGTATTTCGGCCACGCTGGAAGGTTCCAGTGATTTCAACTTCAGCACCGGCCGCTGTGCCGTGCGGGTATACGAACGCTACAGTGCCATTGGCAATGGCCGTGTTACCATGAGCCTGACCCTGCTGGAAGCTGACGGGCAGATCCGGCTTTCCGCCATCACATCCGGCGGCAGCCAGGCTGTGTTTTTCAAGTTCAACACCTTAGGTGCAGAATCCTTCCTGGATACCATCCGGGACACAGTGGAACGCTTTGCCCTTGGCGCACACTAAAATCACAAAATTACTATAAGGATTTTTACTATGGGACTATTTGGAGGTGGTTCCGGGGCAGACTGGCTGATTGCCGGTCTGGGCAACACGGAG
>ERZ779982.764-NODE-764-length-14367-cov-4.630869_pt1 | contig 14367 bp, 13 predicted proteins | sample MGYA00511936_ERZ779982 | MGnify/ENA primary metagenome ERZ779982 (study PRJEB29588, sample SAMEA2146682) | human gut metagenome | biome: human gut; feature: human-associated habitat; material: faeces | place: Denmark | collected 2008/2010 ... | reverse complement strand
GGCCCCTTCCGTGGCGCCGAAGGCAGCATCCAGCGCATCCATGGCGACCGCCGCCTCCTCGTCAGCATCCGCGGCATCTGTGCCGTCGCCACAACCTATATCCCAAAAGCATTTTTAGAAGAAATAATCCGATAATTTATGAAATTTGAATATTGTGCGGCAATCCGAACGCTTGGGACCGCAGGTGATAAGTATTACCAAACGTTGCTTTCACTGAAACAGCAAACAATCCCACCCAAAAAGATTCTTGTGTATATAGCGGAAGGCTATCCATTGCCAAAAGAAACTATCGGGATTGAGCAATATGTGTATGTAAAGAAAGGCATGATTGCGTAAAGCTTGTTGGCATTGTAAATAAGATGGTTTGGAGAAAATATTAGGAAATACTTTGTAGTATCATAAAAATATGCAAGTACGCAATCTGGATGAAATATCATTTATTAGGCCAATATTAATAGTTCTCTTAATTATAGTGCATTGTTTCACTGTATTCAATGGAGGATGGCCTCCTTTTATTGGCTATAGTGATTGTACAAGTTATATGTGGCTTTCAAGAACTTGTTATAGCTTTATGTTAGAAACATTTACATTTGTATCTGGCTATGTCTTGGCTTATCAAATTTTGGACTTACATAAAACAACATCTCTTATTGTTCTTGTGAAGAAGAAGTTTGAAAGGCTTATTCTTCCATCTATCGTATTTAGTTTTCTGTATTTACAATTGTTTGACAATAAAGGTTGCGTGAACTTTGCAAATGGGGGGGGGACGATATTATTAGTATTTTCTGGTGTTGGACATCTTTGGTATCTTCCCCTACTGTTCTGGTGTTTTATTGTAATGTGGCTTGTAGAAAAAATTAGAGTTAGTGACAAAGTTAAACTCATAATTTTATTGGTATTGGCTATATTGCCTTTTCCGTTTCTTCCATTTCAATTATATCGAGTCGCCTACTATATGTTTTTCTTTTTCGTAGGATATAAAGTTTGGCAGTATGGCAACTCGTATAGAAAAAACATTAAACTTAAAAAAGTAATTATATCGTGGGGCGTTTTCGCGGTTATTTTTATTGGACTTAGATTACTGACAGCGCATCTTGTAGAAATGTCGGAAACAGCTCCATTTATGGCGAAAATAGTATTGAAAATGACTTCAACGTCTTGCAAGATGGTTTATTCGATGATAGGAGTTATTGCAATGTATTCTACAGCTGTATGGTTTACTAATAATTATAAGTTGTCTAAATCATATATTAATATTGGTAGCTTATGTTTTGGCGTTTACGTTTATCATGAGTTTATCATTAAGTATCTTTATTATTTCAGTGATTTACCCATTAAAGTTGGACATATCAATCTGCCTTGGATTGCATTTGGTGTCACTTTAGTCCTTTCATTGTTGTTGGCTAAAGCAGCTAAGTCATTATAAAATGTATTATAAATGTCTTCAATTAACACAAAAAAAATAGCACAAAATACTCTTTTACTTTATATAAGAATGTTACTGCTCTTTGTGGTATCATTATATACATCACGTGTTATATTAAAAGTATTGGGAATTGATGATTATGGAATATACAATTTAATAGCAGGGTTTGTTACATTTTTGACATTCATTAGTAATTCTCTTGTTTCTGCGATGCAACGCTATTTTAATGTTGCATTAGGTAAGAATGACTTACAGAATTACAGGGACGTTTTCTCCATGAGTATTAATATTTTAGCTTTGTTTTCTTTCTTGATATTGATATTGGGGGAAACCGTTGGACTATGGTTTGTTATGAACCATCTTAATATTCCACTAGATCGATACAATGCTTCACTATGGGTTTACCAATTTTCGTTGCTTACATTTGTAGCTAATACTTTAAGAACACCTTTTCATGCTTCAATTATTGCACACGAACGAATGTCGTTCTACGCATATATTAGTTTGGTGGAAGTATTTTTACGTTTAGGTATGGTTTTCTTGTTGATGATATTGCCAGGTGATCATCTTATAATGTATTCAATCATTTACTTATTTGTGATAGTATTGGTTAATGCTATATATATGATTTACTGTAGTAAAAATTTTCATGAATGTAGCTATAAGTTTAAGAGAGACAGAAGTCTGCTTAAAGATCTTGTTAATTTTTCAGGATGGACTTTAATGGGGCAAGCTTCTGTAGTTGTAAAGAATCAAGGTGAAGCTATTTTTATAAATAGGTTTTTCTCCGTGGCAGCTATTGCTGCCATGGGTGGCAACACAAGTCGCTAGTGCATTGGAAATGTTCGTGTCTAATTTTCAAACAGCATTCAATCCACAGCTCATACAATCTTATGCTTCAAAAGATTTTGATAATCATAAGAAGCTATTGTTTAGAGCATCAAAGTATTCATACTTTTTGCTTCTAATAATGCTAATACCTATTGTTACTAATATTGATTTCATTCTTAATTTGTGGTTAACTGAGGTCCCTGAGTATACAAACTATTTTATTACATATATATTAATATCATATTTATTTAATGCTATTAGTACTCCATTTGTAACATCTTTGTTTGCAACTGGTGCTATTAAATCTTATCAGATATCTTTAGGGGTAACATTTTTGATAGGACTAATAATAGTGTATGTAGCTTTATTTCTCGGTGCAGAACCTTACTCCGTTTCAGTTGTAGCTATTTTTATGCAGTTGGTTATGCTTGTGTCTAGGTTATATTTTACACATAAGCATATCGGTTTTTCATACAGACAATTCTTTATGAATGTGTTGGTACCTATTATTATGGTAACATTTTTATCAATGATACCATCATGCATTCTAAAGGTTTGGTCGACCAGTATTTGGCAAATAATCCTATCAATAACAATAGAAATTACTAGTACAGCTCTTCTAATCCTTCTCATAGGAATGAGTAGTGGTGAAAGAGATTATATAATCAAATCAATTAAACAAAAAATATAATATGATATTTATTGGCTTTTTAATTCGTGAGTTTGGACGAATCCTTCTTAAGAAGGATTACAAAAAACATTCTGATGTAATTAGAGGTATTCATTTATATAGGATTACCCCCACTGATATTAAAAAAAGCCCTTTTACGTGTTTGAAAGAGGTAATAATGCTGTTTAACTATTGGGATGCGTTTCCTGATTCGTATTTTAGGTTTGGTATGTTTTTAAAAGAATACAACGATAAAGATAAAATGAAATCATTTGTACCGCAAGGTGCATATTATCGCTATTCTACAGATAAGGATGTGTGTTATCATATTTTGATAGATGATAAAATTATTTTCCATGATTTAATGAGCCAATATGGATTGCCTGTTCCTGTAAGATATTTTACTTTTAGAGGAGAGGAATTTCGCCAAGGAGCTGACCTTATTACAGACATGAAAGTAGATTCTATTATAAAGGGAATTTCTGATGAAAGGATTTTTGTTAAAAAGTTTACAGGTGGAGCTGCTTCAGGCGTGTCAATATTTACAAAGAAAGAAGATGGTGTATATGTTGACAAAGACGGAGATATTGTAAATGCAGCTATGATTCGTAATAAATATGCAAACCAAGACTTCTTCTTTGAGAAGCAAATTATACAAGAAACGGTCTTGTCACAATTTAATCCAGATACAGTAAATACAATACGAGTGTTAACTTATAAAAATAAAGTGATTTCTGCAACGGTACGTTTTGGAGGTAAGGGAGAGTATGTAGATAATGTTTCTGCAAATGGTGTTGCAGTGAGTTTAGATATAGAAACAGGTGTATTAGGAGATTATGGAATGAAAATGTATTCTACAATAGAGCATTTTTATGAACATCCAAATTCACGTCTTAAATTTAAAAATACTAAAGTTACACAATGGTTTGAAGTTAAAAGACTTGTTGAAAAAACTCTTAAATATATGCCTTATTATAAAAGTGTCGGTTTTGATGTCGCAACAACAGAAAATGGTCCAGTAATTATAGAGATTAATACTGGCGCAGGAATAAACTTGTCACAAATGGGTAAAGAGTATGGTCTCGCTAAATTTTTTGTAAAGTAAAAATATAATTATGAAAAAAATAAAGGAAATATATAGTTCATTAGAACTCTTGCGTTATAAAACTTTAGCTAATGACTCTGTTGCTGCATTTTTGTTTCGGAGCATGATTTATATATTATATCCAATTTTAGGTTCAAAGAAGTTACTGTGCTCTAAGTTAATAAATTATAGAAATAGGGAAGGAATTAATCTATTTAACATGGTAACTAATGCTGCAAATGGTAATGAAAAACTTAAGAAGGACTTAGTGTTAAGTTATTATTATTATCATATAGTTCCATGGGAGTACTATCTTTATCATTTCGAAAAACAATCACATAAAGAAAGATTGAATTGGTTGAGTGATGCCGATCGATACATGTGTTGCGAACTTTTAATGGGTAATCATGTTTATCAAACTCTAAAAGATAAATCTAAATTTTATCAAATGCTCAAAAAATATTATAAAAGACCGATATTTGTTTTTTCTAATCTAACAAGTAAAGAAGAGTTTGGAATTTTTTTAAATACTATTTCAGAAAGTTTATTTGTAAAGCCACTTGATGGTTCATTAGGGCGCGACACATTCTTAGTTTCTTCAGAAGTTGAAAAGAGAAATTTATATTTCAGACTAAAAGAAAGTGGAAGTTCTTGGTTAATAGAAGGCAAAATAAAACAAGTTTCAGAAATGGCTATGTGGAATAATTCTTCTGTAAATACATTAAGAATACCTTCTTTTCGAGTTGATAAAGAATGGCATATGTTACAACCTTTTTTTAGAACAGGACGTAAAGGTCAAATCGTAGATAATGCAGGGGCTGGAGGTATTCTTTGTACAGTTGATCCTTATACAGGAAAGGTTCTTACAAATGGATTTGATGAAAATTCTAATTCCTATGAATTTCATCCTGATTCTCATATACAATATAAAGGATGGGAAATTCCCAAATGGAAAAAACTTATAAGTTTAGTTAAAGATATTCATAAGACATTACCAGATGATTTCAAATATATTGGATTTGACTTCGCTTTAACAGAGAAAGGATGGGATTTAATAGAAGGAAATTGGGGACAATTCGTTGGACAAATTGCAGCCCAAACAGGTATTAAACATCAATTTGATAATTATCTTGGACTTAAAAAGTAGTGTATTTTAAAATCTACTTATAACCCATATAAAAATGGCAATAATGAATATTGTAATAGTTTTTGGCAATGACCACACAAATAGTGTTGGCGTGATCCAATCATTGGGAAAAGTAGGATATAAATCTATTGGTTTGTTATTTGGAAGCAAGTCAGGCTTTGTATTAAGTAGTAAATACACCATAGGAGTTATCACGGCAAAAGATGCTCAAACATGTATCGATAAATTACTAAAGAATATTCCAACTAATGAAGGGAAAATACCTATCATTGCTTGTTGTGATACTGCAGCCTTAACTCTTGAGAGAAATGCAGATAAGCTAAAAGAGCATTTTCTATTTGAGTACGCAACAAATTATTCATTAGAATATCTTGCAAAAAAAGAGAATCAAGTACGTTTAGCTACAGAAGTTGGATTTAACGTGCCTAAATCGTGGAATTTACGAGATACTAAAGAGATACCTAATGATATAATCTATCCTTGTATTATCAAACCTTTGGTAAGTTGTGAAGGGGCAAAGAGTGATATTCGTGTTTGTAGAACTAAAGCCGAACTTGAAAAGAATCTGAATACACTTGGACATACAAAGAATGTTTTACTTCAACAATATATCGATCGTGATTATGAAATAAGTATACTTGGATGTGGCTTATCTTCGGGAAAATGTATTATTCCTGTGGTAGAGAATAAGCTCACTTTATATCCTAAATATGTAGGTTTGGAGTGTTTGGCTAATATGCAACCTTTAGAAGAAGGTTCTATAAAGACAAGTATAGAAAAACTTATTTCAAAAACAGGATACGTCGGATTGTTCTCTGTTGAGATGATGCATTGTAAAGATGATAACAAGTTCTATTTTACAGAAATAAATCTAAGGAATGATGGGGCTGAGGCATTAGTTACAAAGTATGGAGCTAATCTTCCACTCAATCATGTTGAGAATCTTCTTGGTTTGCCTTTGACAGAACAGAAAGTATTTCATCCTGGCTATTATATATGGGATATGCATCATTTCCTATCATTCATCCATAGAGATATTAATATAATAACATGGATTAAAGAAATAAAAAAGTCTAACGGTTTCATGTTGTATTTCAAGGAAGACAAAAAACCGTTTTTTAAACAATATATAAATTGGATATTGTCAAAATTTCATCTAAGAAAGAATGAATCATATAGCTAAAACAATAATAATAGGAACAAATCACCATAACACACTTAGTATGGTGAGGAGTTTCGGAGAGGAAGGGGAAAAAGTAATTCTTTACATTTATGGAGCAGAAAAAAGTTATATAGCTTCTTCTATTTATGTAGAGAGTGTATCTTTCTTTAAATCTGCTTCAGACTCTATTGATGCTGTCTCTTCTTATTATAAACAAACAGGAGAAAAACCAGTTATAATTGCATGTTCTGATGAGATATCTTCTTTGATGGATAAACGATATGATGAGCTAATCTCAAAATGTTATTTCTTTAATGCTGGAGAAGCTGGTCGCATTACATCTTTTATGGATAAACAGAAGCAGCTTGAATTGGCTAAGGAATGTGGCTTTTCTGCTCCAACTTCTGTAGATGCTTTACCTAAAGATGTAAATATTGAAGATATTAAATACCCTTGCTTAGTTAAACCTAAGGCAAGTATCTACGGAGGAAAGAATATTTCCATTTGTCATTCGATGGCAGGACTCAAATCAGCTCTTGCAAAATACAATCCAGATTACAATGTTCTTGTTCAGGATTATATCCGAAAAGAGTATGAGATTGTGGTTCTTGGTTTGTCTGTTAGTGATAAGATTATTGTCCCTGGATTTATTCAGAAACACAGAGAAGAAAGAGGTGGAACAACATACGCTACAGTAAGATCAATTACTGAATTAAACCAGAAAGTTGTTGATGCTTGTAGACTTTTGATAAAAGAAATAGGATACCAAGGCTTATGGGGAATTGAGTGTATCAAGCAAGGTGATGAGTATTTCTTCTTGGAACTCAACATGCGCAATGATGCAACAACATATGCAATGAAGGTCGCTGGAGTAAATCTTCCTTATATATATCAACAAATGGTTGGTGGAAGAGCCAATGAGCTAACAAATGATTCTGTTAGAATCATTAATTCTATGGTTGAGTTTAATGATTTTAATTTCGTGCTGAAAAGAAAAGTAAACTTGTTCAGATGGATAAGGGAGTATAAGGGAGCAGAATGTAAGTATTTCCATTCTGGGGCAGATTCAAAACCTTGTATGCTAATGAAAAATGAATATCTAAAATTTTTGCGTAAGCGTATTTTGAAATTCTAATATGAGTATATTTAGAAAGATAAAAGAGACTTTAGTCCATTATTCTTGGGAGTTGGCATATTTTGATTATGATAAAAAAATATTTACTCAAGGATTGGATTTCCGGAAGATCCATATTGTCAAGAATCCCTATAAAAATAAATGGTTTGCAGATCCATTTATTTTGCGAGATACAGATGATGATTTAACGCTATTGGTTGAGGAATTTGACTATGATGTAAACCGCGGAAGGATTGCACAAATTGTTATAGATAAGCGCAATGATACCATTGTTTGTTGCAATATTATTTTAGACTTGCCTACGCATTTGTCATTTCCCGTAATCTACAGAATTGACGATAAGGTGATTGTGCATCCGGAGAATTCTGCTTCAGGGGCTTCTTTTATGTATGAATACGATGAATCTTCAAAAAAACTGATAAATCCGATAAAGGTGTTGGATGAGCCTGTCACAGATGCTGTTGTTATTAAAGAAGCAGATGTGTATAAAATGTATGCTACCAAACTTCCTGATCCTAATGGATGTAATCTAAGGACTTATGTTTCGGATGAATTTGTTGGGACGTATACCGAAATTGCGGTGGAAGGGTATCCTCATTGTCGTGCTCGAATGGCGGGTCAGTTTGTCGCAAATGAAGAAAAGTGGATCAGACCCGCACAAGATTGCGAGGGCGCATACGGCAAGGCTGTTATTTTCTATGATGGTCATGCAGAACTTGGAGAAATCCGTCCATCAACGTATAAGCATGCTGGTGTTCATACATTCAATAAACTTGATGATATATGTGTTATTGATATAAAGCGATTTGATTATCCGTTGTTTGTCTATTTAAAAAACGTTATAAAGAACTTAAAATGAGCTTGAAGGAAAGAAGATATACGTTCCTGAACATTGCAGTAGCTTTGTTTTTTCTTGCTTCGCCTATTGAATCCATTCCTGTTTTTGAAAACTTTTCGATAGCAAAACTGTCTGCGTTGATTGTTTTTTTTGCATGGATGGGGCAAGGGTTTAAATATAGAAACTCTGCTATGATAAATAGTTTTGTAGTAATGGCTGTTTATGCAACAGTTTCGATTATTTGGTCTATTGACAGAAGTGGAACAACGAATCAAGTTTTTATGTTTTTATGGCCAAGTATAATTGTTGGTGTTGCGATGTTTTATTCTATAAGAGAAAATGAGGATATTTATTTATATTTGAAGTTTTTTATTGTAGGGTGTATTATCGCCGCTGTCGCAACTTTAATTTATAGAGATGCAACATTGTCTGCTGCTGAATATGCAGGGCAAGATCGTTTGACAGCTTTTGGTCAGGATCAAAATACTCTTGCATATTTACTATGCGTCGGTTTTACAATTGTGTCGGATTTCTTTAGGAAAGCTTCTACTCCATTGTTAAAAAGTGTAAGTATCGGTTTGCTCTTTATGTTTATTGTTGTAATTTTGTCAACAGGGTCGCGGACCGGTTTAATTTTGACGTTTTTTGTATTTGTCCTATATTTTATTTCAAGAGGAAGTTTTAAAGATGCCTTTTTGATTGTTCTCCTGGTTATATTATTGGCTCCTGTTGTCTATAACTATATTCCAGAGGGAATTTGGAACCGTTTTTCTCAAACCAATGATTTGGTAGAAAGTGGAAACTTTTCAGAAAGAGGTTATATTTGGTCTGCTGGTTTGAACGCTTTCAAAGATGAAAATCTATTATTGGGAGTTGGTTATTCAAATTTTAGTACAATGCTTCGTAGCCATTTTGGATGGCAGATGGCTTCGCATAATACCTATTTGTCTTATTTGGTGGATTTTGGATGTTTAGGATTTTGGTTTTTCGTGTTTGTTCTTGTTAGGATGTGTAAAATTGTGCTGAAAATATATAAGCAGCATAAAGATGTTTATATATTTGCTTATTTAATACCATTTCTTGTTGTAATGTTTGTCTTGGAAACTGAATATAAAAGATGGCTGTTTATGTTTGGAGTCATATTTGAATGTTATTATAGAATGAATAAAATTAATATAACGCAAGGGCAAGGCAAAAAATAAGCAATGAAAATACTGCAAGTTATACCAACCTTAGGTCAAGGAGGAGCTGAGCATTTTACTGTAGAACTTACGAATGAGTTAGTTAAACTTGAATATGAGTGTGATATTGTAACGTTGTTTGATATTACAAAAGACAATGATTTATTGGGGGAGTTGAATGAAAAGGTCCACCATTATTCTCTCAAAAAGAAAAAAGGGTTTGATATAAAGTGTTATATGCGTCTTTATCAATTAATAAAAAAGGGCGGATATGATGTGGTACATGCTCATATAGGTGCAATTCCCTACATTTTATTATCGTCTGTTTTACTTCGCAATAAAGTTGGGTTTTATGCTACGATACATTCGGAGGCACGTCGTGAAGCCGGTCAAAGCATTATGAAATGGAGTAGATTCTTATTATTTAAACAAGGATTGTGTACTCCTGTAACTATATCAGAAGAGTCAAAAAAAACATTTGATAATTACTATAAAATTAATGCACCTATGATTTATAATGGTGTATCTAACTATATCGAGACTAGTGTCCCTTCGTTGAGGGACAATGAAACACAACTTCTATTTATACATCCGGCGAGTTGTCAGCCTATAAAAAATCAACAATTATTAATAAAAGCGTTTGCAAAGGTTGTTGAGGAATATCCAAATTCAAAGATGATATGGATGGGTAGAAATGATTCTGATATAACTTTATATAAATCATTAATACCATATATGGTTAAACAATTTAAATATATAGGACCAGTTGCCCATGTGCGAGATTATTTAGCCCAGGCCGATGCAATGTGCCTTTCATCCAAAATGGAAGGTATGCCAATGACAATCATTGAGGCTTTTTCAGTTGGCTGTCCAGCTCTTTGTACACCTGTTGGTGGCATTGTTAATATGATTAATGAAGGGGAAAATGGAATGCTTTCACACGGTCTTTCTATTGATGATTATTATTTAATGTTGAAAAGGTTTTATTGTTTGTCTCCTAAAGAAAGGACTCATATGAAACTGATGGCAAGTAAATCGTTTGCCAAATATTCGATAAAGAATACAGCGTTAGGCTATCTGAAGATATATAATAAATCTAAAAAATAATTTTAATATTATGGCATACAAACATTTAAAATTCCCTGAGAACTCATTGTTCTTGGTAACAGGTGCTGCAGGTTTTATTGGCAGTAACCTTTGTGAAGCAATTCTTGGTATGGGTTATCATGTGCGTGCGCTTGATGACTTGTCTACGGGAAAGCAAAAAAATGTGGATATGTTTCTTGATAACACGCGATACGAGTTTCTTGAGGGTGATATCAAGGATTTAGACACCTGCATGAAGGCGTGCGAAGGTGTTGACTTTGTGCTCAATCAAGCTGCGTGGGGTTCTGTCCCCCGTTCTATTGATATGCCACTTTTCTATTCGCTCAACAACATTCAAGGGACACTGAATATGTTGGAAGCAGCTCGTCAGCAAGGTGTTAAAAAGTTTGTCTATGCATCTTCAAGTTCAGTATATGGTGACGAGCCAAACCTACCAAAGAAGGAAGGTGTTGAGGGCAATTTACTTTCTCCATATGCAGTAAGTAAACGTTGTGATGAAGAGTGGGCGAAACAGTATACTCGTCACTATGGACTCGATACTTATGGCTTGCGTTATTTTAATGTTTTTGGTCGTCGTCAAGATCCTGATGGGGCATACGCTGCTGTAATTCCTAAGTTCATAAAGCAGTTGCTTAATAGTCAGAAGTGCCGTATTAATGGTGATGGCAAGCAGTCTCGTGATTTTACTTACATAGAAAACGTTATAGAGGCCAACCTCAAAGCTTGTCTTGCTTCTCATGAGGCGGCAGGACAAGCGTTTAATATCGCTTATGGGGGGCGTGAATATTTGATTGACATTTATTATGGTTTAACCAAAGCACTTGGTGTAGATGTAGAACCTGAATTTGGACCTGATCGTGCAGGTGACATCAAACATTCTAATGCAGACATTAGCAAAGCAAGAGAATTACTTGGTTACGATCCTGAATGGAGTTTTCAGCGAGGTATAGCTGCAGCTATCGACTGGTATAAAAATAATCTGTAAGTAGTCATTTAAAATAAGGCATAAAACGATGAAAGAAACAAAAATTTGTGTGATAGGTCTTGGTTATGTAGGTCTTCCACTCGCCCGTTTATTCTCAACAAAGTATAAGACAGTTGGTTTTGATATGAATGCCAAGCGTTGTGAGGCATTGATGGCAGGTCATGATGCAACACTTGAAGTAAGTGACGAACTTCTTCAAGACGCTATTAAAAATAATGGCTTTGTGTGTACTTCTGATATAGAAGCTATTCGTGATTGCAATTTCTATGTTGTTGCTGTTCCAACTCCTGTAGATGAGAACAACAACCCAGATTTAAGTCCGCTTTATGGAGCTTCTACAACTGTTGGTAAGGTTATTTCTAAGGAAGATGTGGTTGTTTATGAGTCAACAGTATATCCTGGTGTGACAGAAGATGAATGTATCCCTGTTGTAGAGAAAGTCAGCGGGATGAAGATGAACGAAGACTTCTTTGCGGGTTACTCTCCAGAACGGATCAATCCAGGAGATAAGCAACACACAGTGGAGCACATAAAGAAAGTAACTTCTGGTTCTACACCAGAAATTGGTGAATATGTAAACGAAGTGTATTCATCTGTTATTACTGCTGGTACCCATCTCGCTCCTACAATCAAGGTGGCAGAAGCTGCTAAGGTTATCGAGAACTCACAGCGTGATATCAACATTGCCTTTGTTAATGAGTTGTCCCATATTTTCACTAAGATGGGTATTGATACACTTGACGTATTAGAGGCAGCTGGGACTAAGTGGAATTTTCTTCCATTCCGTCCAGGTTTGGTTGGTGGTCACTGTATTGGAGTTGATCCTTACTATTTAGCACAGTGTGCTCAGCGTCATGGTCACAATCCTGAAATCATTCTCGCAGGTCGTCGTATGAACGATGGAATGGGTGAGTATGTTGCCACGGAGACAGTGAAGCATATGTTGAAGAAAGGTATCCAGGTGCTCAACTCAGAATTGTTGATTCTCGGTTTCACATTCAAAGAGAACTGTCCTGATGTTCGCAATACAAAGGTAATCGACATATATCGTGCTTTGAAGGAATTTAATGTTAATGTTACCGTTTATGATCCTTGGGCAAATCCAGCTATAGCCAAGCGTGAGTATGGTATTGACGTTGTAAATGAATTGCCTTCTATGAAATTTGACGCTTGTATAGCAGCTGTGGCTCATAAGAAGTTTGAAGGTCTTGATGTGCCTACACTTCTTGAGGAGAAGCATGTTATCTTTGATGTGAAGTGCACGCTACCTCGTGAAATAATTGATGCTAGATTGTAATAATTATAAAACTGGTAGTTCGGGGATAGCGTTTGCGTTAGTGGTTCAATACCACTTGCCTGTTCTATTTGTATTTTAATTTGACAATTAATGGGTTCGTGAAAATGAAAGAAGATTTACATGTTCTTTTAGTTGCACCGTATGGTGGAGTTACTGGTGGAATATCACGATGGACTTCGCATATTTTAGAATATCATAAAACGATAAAATCAAACGTTGTACTTGATCTCGTTTCGACAGGACGCTCTATATTCTTAAATATAAATACAAATCCACTTTATCGTTTATATGCAGCAATTAAAGATTATAGAGGTATTCTTAAAAATTTTATAAGTCATATAAACAATAATACCTATGATGTAATGCATCTTACATCAAGTGGGTCATGGTCTTTGTTTAAGGATCTTTATATGATAAAAAAAGCAAAGAAAAAAGGAATAAGAACAATTATTCATTTTAGGTTTGGACGTATACCTGATTTAGCAAAATATAATAATTGGGAATGGAAGTGTGTTAAGAAAGTTGTGTCGCTTGTTGACAAAGCTATAGTTATAGACGAATTTACAAATCAGACATTAAAAGATGCAGGATTTAATAACATCGTTTTTTTACCTAATCCTATATCTGAAAATGTTCGCTCTATTGTAGAAAAAAATCAAAATATTAAGCGTGAAGAACAATTGTTAATGTTTGCGGGTCATGTTGTTTTGACAAAAGGGGTATGTGAACTGGTAGAGGCTTGTAAACGTATTCCAAACATAAAGTTGAAAATTGTAGGTCATGTTTTGTCTGATATGAAAGAACAATTGCAAAAACTCGCAGGTGAAAATAATGATTGGATGCAGATAATGGGGGAAGAACCATATGAAGATGTAATAAAAGATATGCTAAGATGTGAGTTATTTGTCTTACCTACATATACAGAAGGCTTTCCTAATGTTATACTTGAAAGTATGGCATGTGGTTGTACGATTATTACAACACCGGTAGGCGCAATTCCAAGTATGCTTGATGTGAAGAGTAATACTCCTTCAGGCGTTTGTGTGCCAGTTAAGAATATAGACTTGCTGTCTGAAAAGATATTGTATTATCTTGAGCACAAAAACGAGGCACTGGAAATGGGAGCTAGAGCCAAGGATCGTGTTAATAGAGAATACTCTATGCCTTCAGTTTGGAATAAAATGTTGAATATTTGGAATAGTCTGACATAATATGTCATGTCAATCGTAAGAAAAATAAAGAATACCTGGTAAGACAACAAGACTTGCATTCTTTGTCGCGCTGCAAGCGGTGCGCGGGCGTGGCAAACAAAAATATGAGGAGGCATGCCGCCAAAGGGCTGTGACTTGCTTCAACAAGGATGACCGCTATGCCGACTATGTGCGGCTGTATGATCGGGTGTGCCGATGAAAAACACATATCGCTGCGTTGTGGCGAATATGGAAATGATAGAATTCAACAAGGACTTATTGGAAGAACTGTTGGCTGCGGCTCGGAGGAATCC
>ERZ779982.758-NODE-758-length-14474-cov-3.944726_pt1 | contig 14474 bp, 8 predicted proteins | sample MGYA00511936_ERZ779982 | MGnify/ENA primary metagenome ERZ779982 (study PRJEB29588, sample SAMEA2146682) | human gut metagenome | biome: human gut; feature: human-associated habitat; material: faeces | place: Denmark | collected 2008/2010 ... | reverse complement strand
ATATTCAAATGTATCCGAATTAATAGTAACAAATAAATTATTAGATAACAATAGAACATAACTAAAATATACTACGAGAAAAGTGCTAATTTTTATTAATAATTGTTATAGTCATTATTCTATGATAAAATGTATACAGATGAAGGAAACTTCATATAATTAAAAAAGGATACATTTGATTTTGCAGATCAGATGCTTCCCTATATATGGTTTTGGCATCTGAATTCAACAATAGTTGAATCAGATGCTTTTTTTATCTATATAATAAAGTAAATATTATTATAAATAATAGTAATATTACAACAAAACTTTGTTTCTTCGTCATAAGTATCACCACCCTTCTAATTATAATAGAAGGGAAAGCATCTGATATTCAAATGTATCCGAATTAATAGTAACAAATAAATTATTAGATAACAATAGAGCATGACTAAAATATAGTACGAGAAAAGTAATAATTCTAAACATGACCCAGTTTATGTTTTCTCTTTAAGCATATCTTTCTAAATAACTCTACAGGAATAACCGAAAAAGCACAAAAAAGCATAATTTCTATTTCCTTAAAACTAAGTCCTACTGTTCTAAATAACTCACCTCCATAATAAATAAGAATAAACTGAACTATTACAATAAATAATATAACTAGCATAAACATTCTATTTTTAAATAGATTAGCAAAGATATTAAGCCTTGATGTTCTAGCATTAAAACTATTAAAAATACTTATAAAAATAAATAATCCAAAAAAGGCAGTTAAAAAATACTTATCATTTATATCAGTTCTAAAGAACGAATGAATATAAGGACTCTTTAAAAAGAAAATACAAAGTAGTGATGAATAAATACCAATAAATACTATTTCATGTATCATATAATTATTTAAAATAGGTTCATACCTATCTTTTGGTTTTTCCTCCATATATTCAAGAAGAGGAGCTTCATAGGAAAAGGCTATTCCTGCTAAAGTATCCATAACCATATTAATCCATAACATCTGAATAACTGTTACTGGCGTAGCTACTCCTATAAAAGGTCCAATAATTGATAAGAATACAGCACAGAAGTTAACAGTTAACTGAAAAATAATAAACTTTCTAATACTCTTAAAAATAGTTCTTCCATAAAGAATTGCCTTAGTAATTGAATAAAAATTATTATCAAGTAAGATAATATCACTTGCTTCTTTGGCTACTTCTGTACCACTATTCATAGCAAAACCTACATCAGCTTTCTTTAAAGCCGGGGCATCATTCACTCCATCACCCGTCATCCCTACTACTAATTCTTCTTCCTCAGAAATTCTTACTAGCCTACTCTTATCTTGAGGAAGGGCTCTTGCTACTACTCTTAAATTTCTTAAGTTTTTCTTTAATTCACTATCAGACATATTAGCAAGATCAGTACTAGTTAATACTAAATCAGTACTAGTTTTTATAATACCAACTTCTCTTGCTATAGAAGTAGCTGTTTCTTTATTATCTCCAGTAATCATTACTACTTGAACACCAGCATTTTGAACAATACTAACTGCTCCTTTACTTTCTTTTCTCAATTCATCCTTAATAAGTAGTAAAGACAAAAGAACAATTTCATCACTATCATTCTTACTATAACCAGTTAAAATAACTCTAATACCACACTTTGTATACTCATTTAATTTTTTTAAAAGAGTGGAAGATATAAATCTTGTTTCTCTACCATCGAGTGATAAATACTTACTACATTTCTTTAATAATAACTCAGGACTTCCTTTAATATAAGTGATATTTCCATTATCATTAACTACTACCTTGGAATATTTATCTTTACTATTAAATGGTTTTTCTTTAATCTTTGGTAATATAACTGGTTTCTTATTAGAAATAAAATTTACACAAGCCTGATCAGTAGCATTACCACCAATAAATTTTTTTGTTACTTTGTCATAGCTACAACTATTATTTTGAATTAATGATTCATCTAATAATCTTAAGTATTTTTTATGACTAATCAGTTCCTTATTACTATTAACTACTTTCCCATCTCCTAAAATCATCCCTATTACTTCAAGTTCACCTTTAGTAAGCGTACCTGTCTTATCCGTAAATAATATATTTAAACTACCAGATGTTTCTATTCCTACTAACTTTCTAACTAAGATATTATCTTTAAGCATCCTTTTCATATTACTAGATAAAACTAAAGTTATCATCATTGGTAATCCTTCTGGGACTGATACTACTATCATCGTTACTGCTAGAGTTAAAGCATATAAAAGATGAGCAAATAATAAAGACAAATCACTACAATAGGTAATTATTTTATTTATATCAAACTGATTATTAATAACTAAGGAAAAGAATAGATAGGACAAAGCAACAAAGAAGGCTGAACAATAACCAATTCTACTAATTATAGTTGCTAAATGTCTTAATCTAGACTTAAGTGGACTTTCTGGTTGCACATCTTGTAACTCTTTAGCTATTTTTCCATAGAAAGTGTTAACACCTACTTTAGTTACTAACATCTTACCTGTACCTTGATAAATAACACTACCTCTAAATAGTTCATTTGTCTCTTTAGGATTAAGTCCTTTTCTAAAAGGATACTTATATATTTCTTTACTTTCCCCTGTAATTGATGACTCATCAATTGTTAAATTACCTTCTAGTAAGATGCCATCAGCTGGTATTTTCTCACCATACTCTAAAAGAATAATATCCCCTACAACTATCTCTTCGATAGGAATACTAATAATACCTTCAAATCTTTTGACTTTAGCTTTAGTCTTAGAGGCTTCTTGTTGTAACTTATCAAAGGCTTTTTCACTACCATATTCTGATAAAGTAGAAATAAATGAGGCTAGAAAGATAGCTATTGCTATACCAACTGTTTCATACCAATCAAAGTCTTTTATTAAAAATACAGTTTTTATTCCAAGAGCAATTAATAGAATACGAATTATAGGGTCACCTAAACTTCTAAGTAATTGTTTAAAAAAGGTATCTCTATGAATAGTTTCTAAAGCATTATTACCATATTTTTCTCTTGACCTAGTTACTTCTTCCTTACTTAACCCATCAATTCTAATCTTTTCCATAGATACCCTCCTAATAAATGGTATGTTATGTTAGGAAGTAGTATCTAAAGAAAAACTATCTAAAATTAGACAAAAAAACAGATAAGAGTTAACTTACCTGTTACTTATATTCTTATTTACTTTTTACTAACGCGATATAATTATTTACTTGACTAGCCCAAGTGGTACTAGCTGCATATTTTGGTCCCATAGCATTTGCTGTAGTTAAACCTTTAGATACATAGTTTTTATATAGGTTATCAATATAACCCATAATACCTTCATCTAGAGTTGGATATGCTTTATAGCTTCCCCCTCCACAAGATGGTCCACCTTTTTGTCCACCTACATTGTTACAACTACGAACTAGATTACTACACATTCCACTATTACATCCAGTTTCATGTAAAATAATAGCAGTAGCTAAATAAGGATCAACACCTAATTGTAGAGAATAACTAGCAATTAAGTAACCTTTTCCAGCTATTGTTGACTTTAAACTTCTATTTAATTTTTCTGCTAACTGATTTAGAGTCATTCCATCATAAACGATTGGATCAACTGGTGTAGTTGAGACGTCTTCATAAGTAGTTATCTCTTTAACTTCATCTTGCACTTCTACCTCTTCAGTAGGAGTATTGTCATCTGTTAAAGGATTTTCAACTTTCTCTTCTACTATATTATTATTTTCATTTTCTTTCTGACTTACTTTTTCTACTGTACCAGAAGATAAATCCTTCATAGTAACTTTTTCATAAATTACACTATTTTCCTTTTCTATTTGAAAAGACCTATACTGTAAAAATATAGCGGCTCCTATCATTGAAACTCCTAAGAATCCAAGTGATAAGCTAAGCCTATTCGCTTTTTTCATAGTTCCTCCTTCAAATAAGAACATCTATATTGTAGCAAATATGTATAGTTTTGTCAAATTGGTGACTTTTTAACAATAAAGTCTTGTGTTTTATTATATTACTTATCTAGAAAAAAGACTAAACTTCTATCAAGCTTAGCCCTACTTTTTTATGTTCTAAATCAATACTATCAACATAGCAATCAACTATATCTCCTACTGAAAATTTTTCTGATGGATGACGTAAATACTCATTACAAAGTTTGGATATATGAGCTAGTCCATCATTTTTTAAACCTATATCAATAAACAAACCAAAATCGACAACATTACGTACTGTTCCTTGTAGTTTCTCACCCTTTTTCAAGTCTTCAATATGTAGAATATCACTTCTTAAGACAGGTTGTGGATACTTATCTCTTAAATCTCTTTCTGGTTGTTTTAAACTAGAGATTATATCATCAAGAGTATATTTATCAATATCAAGTTTTTTTATTATCTCATCTTCATTTATTTTATCTAAAGTTTCAATTAGTTTCTCGCTACCTAAATCATTTACAGATAGATTTAAATATTCTAATAGTTTTTCTACTTTTTCATAGCTTTCTGGATGGACACTTGTTTTATCAAGAGGATTATCACCATCTACTATTCTTAAGAATCCAATAGATTGTTCATATACTTTTGGAGTCATTCCCTTAACTTTTAGTAATTCTTCACGAGACTTAAACTTTCCTTTTTTATCTCTTGTATCAATTAATTCTTTAATAACTTTTTTATTTAGACCTGATACATAAGAAAGTAAACTGCTACTTGCTGTATTAATATTAACTCCTACTCCATTAACAGTTTTTAATACAACAAATCCTAGTGATTCATCAAGTTTTTTCTCAGGTACATCATGCTGATATAATCCAACCCCAATACTTTTAGGATCAATCTTAACAAGTTCTGCTAAGGCATCTTGAATTCTTCTACCAATAGAAATAGCACTTCTTTTTTCTACCGTTAAAGAGGGAAATTCACTAATTGCCAAAGGACTAGCTGAATAAACTGATGCTCCTGCTTCACTTACTATTACATACTCTACTTTCCTTTTGGCATCTTTAATAGTATCTGCAATAAAAGCTTCACTTTCCCTAGAGGCTGTTCCATTACCAATAGCAATTATATCAATATTATATTTATCAATTAATTCTAATATTTTCTTTTTACTACCTTCTATATCATTATGTGGCTCAGTTGGATAAATAACTGCTATTTCAAGTGGTTTACCTGTCTTATCAAGCACTGCTAATTTACATCCTGTTCTAAAAGCTGGATCATACCCTAAAACGACTTTATCTTTTAATGGTGGCGTAAGCAAAAGATGTTCTACATTAGATGAAAAGTTTTCAATAGCTCTATCTTCACCTTTTTCTTTTAAGTCTGCTCTTATCTCTCTTTCTACACTAGGAAGAATTAATCTTTTTAAACTATCTTTAATAGCAGATTTTACTAAAGAATTAACAAAAGATTCCCTCTTAATTATTTTCTTTTCTAAAAACTCTATAATTTTTTCTTCATCATAATCAAGTTTTACAGTTAAAATTCCTTCCTTTTCTCCCCTATTAATTGCTAAAATTCGATGTGGTTTTAATCCTTTTAATGGTTCAGAAAAATCATAATAGATAGTATAAGTAGCATTCTCATCTACACTATTTTTCTTTTTCTTACTAGTAAGTGAAGCATTTTTATATAGAAAACTTCTAATCCACTTACGATAATAAGCATTATCACTTATCCATTCAGCAATAATATAACTAGCTCCAGTTAGGGCTTCATCTATAGTTTTCACCTTATCATTAACAAACTTACTAGCTAAACTATCAAGACTACCTGTCTCTTTAAAAGTCATAATCATCTTAGCAAGAGGTTCAAGTCCAAGAGCAATAGCTTCTGTTGCTTTAGTTTTCTTCTTTTCTTTATATGGTCGATATAAATCTTCTACTTCTACTAATTTTTGACAAGCTAAAATTTCATTTTTTAACTCTTCTGTTAACATCTTTTTCTCATCTATTAATCTAATAACATCTTCTTTTCTCTTTAATAGATTCTCTTGATAAACATATACTTCTTCTATCTTTCTAATTACTTCTTCATCTAAAGCTCCCGTTGCTTCTTTTCTATATCTCGCAATAAATGGAATAGTATTTCCTTCACTTAGTAAAGTTAGAACTGTTTGTACTTGTTTTTCACTAATGTTTAAGTCCTTACTCATTTCTTTAATAATCATTTCATTCATCTTGTATTACCTTCCTTACTAGTTAATTATAATATCTAAAATACTTACTTTTCAAGAAGTTTCAAAAGAAAAGAAGCTGAGTGCTCCTATTTATTTTCAAAGGAAGAAAAATATCTACACACCTCTCCCCAATTATTAACTTCTTTTACATAGTCATTTTCTGCTAATCTTTTTAAATTAGTATCTCTAAAATATAATGTTTTAACTCCATTAGTTGAAAGTTTCTCTATGATTTTATAATCATCATCTATCATAATATCTATATTTTCTTTCTTACAAGTAGCCAATTTATCAGTCTGTTTCCAGTAGTATTTATTAAAAACTATGTTACCTTCATTTAATATTCTTTTTGCATCTGCCTCCATGTCTTCCATAAAATCATCATCTGGAGTTAGTCCCCTAGCTGTTATAACAACAAATTCATGTCCTTGATTTTTTAAATACTTATAAGCTTCAACAAATCCTGGCATCAAGTGACTATTTCTTGATACTGATAAGAAATACTTGTCAGTAAAATCTTTTTGTTGTTCTCTTGTCCAATTATAACGTGTCTTAAACTTTGGTTCTTCTCTATTTACTAGATTATTTCCTTTTAAATCAATTAAATCATATAACTCTTCGTAAACTCTAAATGTTGTCTCACTATCAATTACAACCCCATCTAAATCTATTCCTATCCTCATATTAAACGACTCCTCTTCTATGTGAACTACCCATCACATAAATTTTTTTGTCTTTTTAATAACCAAGTCTTAATATCTCAAATTGAGCATTTAAACTAGTACCTTTACTTCTAGCCTCACTACTAGTTGCATATAAAAGATCAAAAGCAAACTTCTTACCTTCATCTCTTCCAATATCCGGTCCTCTATCAAGTACTATTCCAACAAAAGTACCTTCCTTGCTATTTGATACTCTTACAATTGTCCCAAAAGGATATTTTCTATCACCTGCTAGAATACGTACTTCACTATACTGACTATCCATATAAGTGATATTATTTTCATCTATTCTATAACCTGAAGAAGTATGTGTCCCAATATCAGATCCATAACCACTCATCTTACCAGTAAAGACTTCTCCTTGATAATACTTATTAGTAGAAGTATTATTGGTATCATCACTACTAACCGGTATAGATTCTTCCTCTTTAGGAGTATTAACTACTACTTTTTTCTCTTCTTGAACTTTTTCTACTACTTCTTTACTATTATCTTCTTCTTTTTCTTCTACAGGAGGAGTATCTTCTTTTATCTCCTTAGTTATTATACTACTATTAACAAAAGTATCTAATCTCTTAACCGATACCGATTTGCTATCTGGTACTACTGTTGTAACTGTTAAAATAGTAGCCATTACTAGACAAGTATCTATAAAAATAAATAATTTTTTCATTTAATCACCTATTAACATTTTACTAGTTAGATAAATAATTGGCAATAGTAATTATTACCATCACTTCTAATTAGTAAAATAACTCTTTATAACCTCATAATCAGAATATGGAAGATACTCCTTACCAAGAGCCATATAATTATCTCTACCTTTTCCAGTAATAAATACTATATCATCCTTTTCTGCCATCGATAAAGCCTTATATATAGCCTCTTTTCTATCAATAATTCTTTCATAATTAGTTAAATTTGATTCTGATACTAAATCATCAATTATTTGATTAACATCTTCTTCTCTTGGATCATCCATTGTAAAAATGACATAATCAGATTTTTCTAAAACTACTTTACCCATACTTGGTCTTTTTTCTTTTTCTCTTCCACCAGCAGATCCTGTAACCGTAATTATTCTATTTTTCTTAATCTTATCTAAATATGTAAGTATCTTATCTAAAGCATCAGTTGTATGAGCATAATCTAACATAATCATGTATTTATCAGTAAATGGTAAAACCTCTAATCTTCCTTCTATCTGATTTAAATTTTCTACTCTTTTTAATACTTCATCTATATTAATCCCTTTAGCAAGACAAGTCAAAATAGCAGGAGCAAGATTAAAGACATTAAATTCACCTAATAATGGACTTAAAACAGTATAGTCTTGATTATTATATCTAAAAGTAATTTTCATCTTATTGCCTTGTTCTTCATAATTCTTTATATAAAGCGTATCATTTTCATTCATACCATAAGTTAAAACAGTACCTTTGCTACTATGTAAAACTCTTTCATAGTTTACATCCATACTATTAAGAATAGAATAGCCATCTTCACTAACTTGTCTAAATAATTGACACTTACAATCTATATAATTTTCTAAAGTTTTATGAATATTCAAATGGTCTTCTGTTATATTAGTAAGGATAGCAATATGGTACTTAATATCATCAAGTCTATGCCTAAAGAAAGCTTCACTTGACGCTTCCATTACAGTTATTTTACAATCATCATTTACAAATTCATCTAAATACATGTAAAGTCTATCAACATCAGGAGTAGTATTACGCATTGGTAAAGACTTATTTTTCCACTTACGTCCATTAGTCCCAAGATAAGCACAATCATCACCTAATAATTGATAAATAATTTCTGCTACCGTTGTTTTACCATTAGTACCAGTAACCCCTATCATTTCCATTTTCTCATAAGGATAGTCATAATACTTAGAACATAATTCTCTTAAATAGCTATTAGTGTCACCTACTTTTATTATAGGAACAGCTTTTTCTCCTACATCTTTAGATACTACAACAGCACATGCTCCATTTTCTATAGCTTCATCTATAAAGTCATGTCTATCAGCAGTAACACCCATTGTACAGACAAAAATATCTCCTTTTTTGACATCCTTAGAGTTTATTTTTATTCCTGTCACTTCACAATTATTATCTATATTATTAAAAAGTTCATTTAATTTTTTCATTTCACTCACCTACTATTAGTATAATCGAAATCTAAAAAGAAATAAACATTTACTTTTTAGGAAATCTAATAATTTTATCTTTATTAGAAATAGTTTTTACTTTTACTTTCTTTAGTTTATTAGCATAATCTTCCCTACTACCTCTATATAGTGTATCTTCAGCTAGAATAGAATCTGCTAAAGAAGAGAAAGTTACACTCTTCTTAGAATCTACTGCTGTATAAGCAAAACTTCTTCCTAGAATATTTAAGGAAAGAGTGGGATTACAAAGATTATCACTATAATCTCTATGTCTCTTTCTAGTAGACTCAATTAACAATCTAATTAATTTATCAGCATCTTCCATTCTTATATTTAATTTATTTTCATATTCTATTCTTTTAGTATTTAATATATCATAAAGAACCTCTTCATTTGGTTCATCAATTACTACCTTGTTAAATCTTCTTCTAAAAGCTTTATCATCTAATATATATTTTTCATATTCTAAAGTAGTAGTAGCTCCTATTATTTGTATCTTTCTATTACTTAAATAAGACTTAATCATATTTGCTATATCTATATTATCACTAGAACTTTTACCTGCTCCCATAATCATATGTATCTCATCAATAAAGAGTATTGTATTATTATCTTTTTCTAAACCACTAATTAACTTGTCGAGTTTAGCTTCCAAATCACCTCTATAAGTAGTATTAGCCATTATCTTTACTAAATCTAAAGAAAATATCTTTTTATCTTTTAATATATTAGGAACTTTATTATGGTTAATAAGATATGCTAAATGTTCAACTACTGCTGTTTTACCAACTCCAGCTTCTCCTATTACAATTACATTGCCAGGAGCAATTAAACTAGCTTCTAAATCTCTTATTTCTTTTTCTCTTCCTTTTATATTTTTACCAATATCACCAGTTAAATAGTAACCAAAGCCAGTCAAATTAGTCTTTTCTTTATTTTGCTTAATATCTTCTAAAAAATCTTCTTCATCTAAGTTAAGTAATCCCTTACTTACATCAGATATACTTATATTATTATCTTTAAAAAAACTCTTTATAGCATCACTATCATCTCTATATTCATAAATAACATTGTCTACTAAGTTAATTATATCTATTTGCTTCCACTCATAAGTATTAGTTATTTTCTGTAAAAAACTACCATAGCCATGTATAAACTCTGATTCTAACTGATCAGGATATAGTTTTAAGGCATCGGTTAAATCAATATCTAAATAATCAATAATTTTTTCTATAGTAATACTGTATCTCTTAAAATAATCATTTAATTTCTTATCACTATCTAATATAGCTATAAGAGTAGCAAAAGAATATTTATCTACTATATCCATTGATTTTTCCATTGAGTGTGAATAATAATATATTTTTTTATTTTCTAAAATCTTATATATTTCAATAGACTTGGAAACTATCTCCTTAACCCTTTTATCTGCTTTAGATTCAAATTCTAAATAATCAGATTTAAACATGCAAATTCCCCCCTTTAGGTAGACAAAAGCAGAAAGATTATATTCTTTCTACTCTTAGTCCTACAACTATATCGTTTAATTCCATATTTTTTTCAATATTTTGATCTTCTACTAAAGAATCTGCTAATGTCTCATTTTTAATATATTCATCATATGATGCTAACATCTTATCAAACATTTCATCTCCATGATAATACAAGTTAATATGATCAGTTATAACAAAGTCTGCTTCTTTTCTTAAGCTTTGTACTTTTCGTACTACTTCTCTAGCAAGTCCTTCTAATATTAAGTCTTCTGTTAATGATGTATCAAGAACAATACTTGTCTTACCATTACTAGCAGCACAATAACCTTTTTTATTTTTAAGAGTGGTTAATATCATATCTTCTGTAACATCAATTTCTTCACCTAAGAAGTTCATCTTAAAGTATCCTGCTTTTATCTTATTAACATCATTAATATTTAGCTTACTAACTGCTTCTTGAAAGTCTTTCATCTTAGGTCCAAATACTTTACCTACTACTTTAAAGTTTGGTTTGACAATATAATCCATATACTCAGTCATATCATCTTTATAGACAATTTCTTTAATATTAAGTTCTTCTTTAATAATACTTTCAAAGTCTTCAATAACTGCTTCATCAACAAGTGGTAAAATCATAAAGTTAAGTGGTTGTCTTACCTTGATAGCAGCATCTTCTCTAGCATTTCTTCCTAGACTACAAATATCTCTTACAAGTTCCATTCTCTGTTCTAAGTCTTTTGATAGTAACTCTTCATCAACTTTAGGAAAGTCTTCTAAATGAACAGATGTCTTACCTGTTAGATTTTGATAAATTTCTTCTGAAATGTATGGTGTAACAGGTGCCGTTATTTTAGCTAAAGTTAATAGTGTTTCATAAGTTGTTAAGTATACTGCTTTTTTATCTTCTGTTAATTCACTAGCCCAGAATCTTCTTCTATTACTTCTAATATACCAATTAGAAAAGTCATCATTAATAAAGTCTACTATTTTATGAACAACAATATTAAGATCATACTTTTCATAACCTTCAGTTACATCTTTAACCATATGATTAAGTTTAGATAATAACCATCTATCGGTTAAATCACGTTTAGCTACGGGAATATTATATTCCCTAGGATCAATTTTATCAGCATTCGCATACATTTCAAAGAATGAATAAGCATTTTTAAAGGTTGATAAGTATTTAGAATATACTTCTTTTAATCCATCATCATCAAATTTTATAGGTGACCAAACAGGTGATACGTAAGGTAAATAGAAACGAATTGTATCTGCTCCATACTTTTTCATAGTAGTAAATGGTTCTACGATATTACCTTTACTCTTACTCATTTTTTTACCAAACTTATCTAATAATAAGTCATTTACTAAAACATTTTTATATGGTGCTTTACCAGTTACAAAGGTTGATATTAATAATAAGGTATAAAACCATCCTCTTGTTTGATCAATTCCTTCACAGATAAAGTTAGCTGGGAATTGTTCTTCAAATAATTCTTTATTTTCAAATGGATAATGATATTGAGCAAAAGGCATAGAGCCAGAATCAAACCAGCAATCGATTACTTCTTTAACTCTTGACATTTCCTTACCACAATCTGGACAAGTAATATGGACATTATCAACGTATGGTCTATGTAAGTCAATTGATTCATCTATTTCTTCAATAGATTTTGCTACTAATTCTTTACGAGAACCAATCATTTCCATATGACCACAAGAACATCTCCAAAGTGGTAATGGTGTTCCCCAATAACGGTTTCTTGAAATTGCCCAATCATTCATATTTAATAACCAGTTACCAAATCTTTTTTCTCCAACAAATGATGGATACCAATTAACACCATTATTATTTTTTACTACTTGATCTTTTAACTTAGTAACTTCTAAGTAATATGATGGTTTAGCATAATATAGAAGTGGTGTACCACATCGCCAACAATGAGGATAGTCATGTTTAATTTTTTCTTTCTTAAATAGTTTATCATTTTCTTTCAAGTATTTAATGACATCTATATCAACTTCAAAAACATTTCTACCTTTCCAAAGTCCTTCAGTATAACAACCATCTTCTCCTACTGGATTTAATACTGGTAAATCATATCTTTTACCAACATTATAATCGTCTTGTCCAAAAGCAGGTGCTATATGAACAATACCAGTTCCAGCATCCATTGTTACATAATCTGCTACTGTTACAAAGAAAGCTTTCTTATCTACTTTAAGACTTGGTATTAACTGTTCATATTCCATATATTCTAAGTTCTTACCACTATACTCTTCTAAGACAGTATAATCATCACCTAATACTTTGTTAGCTAAAGCTTTAGCAACAATAAACTTAGTACCACGACTTTCTGCTAAAATATATAATTCTTTTGGATTAACACATAAAGCTACATTACTAATTAAAGTCCAAGGTGTAGTAGTCCAAACTAGAAAGTAAACATCTTCATCTTTCTTTTTCATTGGAACAATAACTGTATTAGCAGTAACTTCTTTATATCCTTGAGCAACTTCATGAGAAGCAAGTCCCGTTCCACATCTTGTACAAAATGGTAATATTTTATGTCCTTCATAGAATAATCCTTCATCAAAGAATTTCTTTAGTATCCACCACTCTGTTTCAATATAGTTATTATCATAAGTAACATAAGGATGCTCTAAATCAATAAACTGTCCCATTTCCTTAGTAAGATCAGAGAAAGCTTTTTCATTCTTCCAAACACTTTCCTTACATTTTTTATTAAACTCTTCTATACCGTATTCTTCTATATCTTTCTTAGAGTTAAACCCTAATTCCTTTTCTACTTGCAACTCCACAGGAAGTCCATGTGTATCCCATCCTACTTTTCTTAAGACACGATACCCTTGCATAGTTTTATATTTACAAAATGTATCTTTTAAGAATTTAGCCATCATATGATGAAGTCCAGGCATTCCATTAGCAGTAGCAGGTCCATCATAGAAAACAAAGTTCTCACAGTCTTTTCTATTATCAATACATTTCTTTAAGATATCTTCATTTTCCCATTCTTTAGCAATTTCTAATTCAATATTATGTACATCGCCTTTTTTTAATTCTTTAAATTCCATAGTATTTCCTCCTTATAACAAAAAAATCTATGCTGAAAGGACGTATATTTCCGTGGTACCACCTTTCTTCATAGATTAATCTATCTTATTCTAGTTAACGTCTAGTCCCCGTCTTTATCTTATCCATAAAGCACAACTTGAAAGTGATCTAAAATAAGTTCCATCTTCTTTTTCACCAACCAAGAAGTCTCTACTAATTTTCCTTATTTCCGTCTTTCGCACTTGTTTTTCTTAATTAATATACCATTTAATAGTATGTTTGACAAGATAATTTTAAAACTTTTTTTATACCATCTATGCAATAGTAACAGTTCCTTTACCACCCAACTTATCTTCTAACCAACTCTTAGTAGTAGCATCTTTAGTTATTATGTTTATAGTAGAAGGAACACTAGAAAACATACTAGAATAATTAGTTACTTTATCAAATGTAGCTTTTCTAAAATCTAGACTTGTTAATTTGCTACAATTTTTAAACATATAACTCATATTCGTTACATTTGACGTATCAAAGTTACTTACATCTAGAATGGTTAACCTTGTACTACCAGAAAACATCTCACCCATATTTGTTACTTGTGATGTATCAAAACTACTTAAATCTAGATTTGTTAATTTGATACAACTTTGAAACATATGACTCATATCTGTTACGTTTGATGTATCAAGTAAATTTACATTTTCTATCTTGGTTAATTTTGAAAAGTTATAAAATAAATCACTACTATTATAATTGGCTATTACTCCACCATTACCTTGTATATACAAAGTATTAGTTGTTGTATCATC
>ERZ779982.742-NODE-742-length-14797-cov-1.536155_pt1 | contig 14797 bp, 14 predicted proteins | sample MGYA00511936_ERZ779982 | MGnify/ENA primary metagenome ERZ779982 (study PRJEB29588, sample SAMEA2146682) | human gut metagenome | biome: human gut; feature: human-associated habitat; material: faeces | place: Denmark | collected 2008/2010 ... | reverse complement strand
CAGCGGCTATTTCCCGCAATGGCAGTTGGGAACACTACGATGCTTATGATGGAATCTTAACTTTTATGAATTTAGATCATAACCGTATTGATTTTCATTTAGAAAGTAAGAAAAATGAATTAGAATTAGATGGCTGTGCTACCATCATTAGTTTATATTCTACAAGTAGTAATGAAGAAACTTTAAAACAAAATTTTCAAATGAGTGATTTTTATCCAACAGTGATTAAAAAGAACATACAAAATCGTGAAATATTAAAATACTATGTAAAAAATAAAGAATAGAAAAGTAGGTGTAACTATGAGTCAAAGAATGAAGAAAACATTATTGTTTGGTTCCATCGGATTATTTTTATTATTGACTCTGTTAGTAACATTGAAACTGACTACTTCCATTGATACTGCTTTTTCTAAATGGGTATTTCAATTTCACAATCCTATTTTAACTTCTTTTTTTCGTTTTATTACTGATTTTGGATACGTGAAAATTTTACTTGTGTTATTAGTGATTATCCTGATTGTATTTCACAAGTATCGATTTGCTTATATTTTACCTATTCATGTGTTGTTTGTTGTATTTGTAAATATGATTTTAAAAAATATTATCGATAGACCACGCCCAGACTTGATTCGTTTAATAGATGAAGTCGGATTTAGTTTTCCTTCTGGGCATGCTATGGTAACAATGGTGACATATGGTTATTTAATATATGTTGTTGATCATTATATAAAACAGAAATGGTTAAAATACACTTTGATTGGATTCCTTATTTTTATTATTCTATCAGTAGGAATATCACGTATTTATTTAGGTGTTCATTATTTAACAGATGTATTGGCTGGATATAGTATTTCTTTATTTTATTTAATGATTGTAACCAAATTAAAAATATTTTCACTAGGAGATGCACATGACAGTATGGATTGATGGTGATGCTTGTCCTGATATCTCTGATATTCTTGACCTATGTCATAAGTATCAAACACCTGTATGTATTGTATGTGATGATTCTCATGAGTTTCAAAATGTAGATGAAGTGACAGTAGTTAGTACAGGATTTCAAAGCGCTGATATGTATTTATTAAATCATATTGATAATCGTGATTTTGTGATTACAGGGGATTATGGGATTGCTACAATTGCACTTTCTAAACAATGTATAGTATTACATCCGAATGGTAATTTTTATACTCGGGATACAATTGATCAATTACTGTATCAAAGACATGTATATAGTAAAATGAGACGGCAAAATCAGAAAACACCACATAGTAAAAAACGTAGTGCTGCTGTTCGCTTTCATTTTTTAGAACAAGTAGAATCTGTTTTACAGACAAGTAGGTGATATGATGAAAACAGATATGGAAATTACAGAATCATATCAAGGGATTCCTATTTCTTCTTTAGCACAAAAATTAGGTGTAGCATCTTATTTTGAGCCTTATGGTAAATGGAAAGGGAAAATTGATTTATCAATTTATCATACATTAAAAGATAAGGAAGATGGAAAGCTTATTTTAGTTACTAGTACGTCTCCCACTCCAATGGGAGAAGGGAAGACGACCATGGTAATTGGATTACACGATGCTCTTTGCCAGTTAGGATATCGTAGTCTAGCAACCTTAAGAGAGCCTTCTTTAGGTCCTGTTTTCGGAATTAAGGGAGGAGCTACTGGTGGAGGCTATGCCCAAGTGTATCCCATGGATGAAATAAATCTTCATTTTACAGGAGATATGCATGCGATTACAAGTGCCAATAACTTACTTTCGGCTGCGATTGATAATCATATATATCAAGGAAATGAACTTCATATTAACCCTGATAAAATTGTTCATCCTCGTTGTTTGGATATCAATGATCGTAATTTAAGAGAGATTGAAGTAGGGCTTGGTAAGCAAGGTGTTTGTCATCGAGAACACTTTGTTATTACAGTAGCAACTGAATTGATGGCTATTTTATGTCTATCTGATTCTCTTGCTGATTTAAAACGACGAATTGGAAATATGTTAATTGCCTATGATGTAGAAAATAATCCTGTTTATGTATCTGATTTACATGTAGAAGATGCGATGACAATTTTGTTAAAAGATGCTTTAAAACCCAATTTAGTCCAAACTTTAGAAGAAAATCCAGTATTAATTCATGGAGGACCATTTGCCAATATTGCTCATGGTTGTAATTCGTTATTAGCAACGAAATTAGCTTTAAAATTATCAGATTATGTAGTGACAGAAGCGGGTTTTGGCAGTGATTTAGGAGCAGAAAAGTTTTTAGATATCAAATGTCCAAAGGGAAATTTAAAACCGAATGTGATTGTTTTAAATATGACAATCCGTAGTATGAAATATCATGGTGGTATTTCTAAAGAGCAATTAGAACAAGAAAATCTAGAAGCTTTAGAAAAGGGAATGGCTAATTTAAAAGCTCATTTGGAAAATATGAAAAAATATACAAGCCACGTTGTTGTATGTATCAATCACTTTCCAACGGATACGAAAAAAGAACTATCTTTGGTAAAGAAAGTATTAGAATCATTATCGGTTCCATATGCTTGTTCTACGGCTTATCAAGAAGGAGGAAAAGGCTCTATTGAATTGGCTAAGAAGGTATTGCAATTATGTCAATTAGAACCTGATTTTCATCCTCTCTATGATATGAATTTATCTTTGAGGCAAAAGATAGAAACTGTGGTCAAAGAAATTTATCATGCTAAGGAAGTACATTATCAAAAAGGAGTAGTAGAAAAATTAAAAGAATATGAGAATATGGGGGCCATGTTAGAACCAGTTTGTATTGCAAAAACACAATATTCATTTAGTGATGATGCGACAAAACTGGGTGATCCACGTAACTTTAAAGTTGAAGTAAAAGATGTGAAATGGAATCGTGGGGCAGAATTTGTAGTAGTATATATGGGAAATATTATGACAATGCCAGGACTTTCTAAAAAGCCTGCTATGACATCTATGCATATTACAAATGATGGTCATATTTCGGGGTTGTTTTAGAAAGGTTGAATGCTATGAATGATAAAATATGGAATGAATTAGAGCATATTTTAGAATATACGAAAGAAGATATAGTTCATTTAATTATAAAGTTATATGAGTCTTCTAGTTATAAAGTGCCAATCATAAGAAGATCTATTTATTTAGAACAGGAAAACGCAGAACAATTATTTTTAGATTTTTTAAGAACTAAATTAGGAGATTCTTATTATCAAATTGGTAAGGAAGCAATACAAAACCGTATTTTTCGAACAGAAAATGAAAAGGGTGAAAAATATACAAGGTCTGGGTTAGACGCTAGTCATGAATTTTATCAAATAGAATTAAATTATAATTTATCAGATGTTGTTACTTCTGCTCATGAATATACTCATTATTTACAAACAAATGAGAATATTACTATATTTATGTTAGGAGAAACTATTCCTATTTTTATTGAGCAGTTAGCAACACTTTATTTGAAAGAGTTATTTCCTAATGAATCTCGTGTGTATTTGTGTGACTTTGAGCGCTATCAATGGAATAAAGAATATATAAATAACGAGTATGTTTGTCTCTGTGAAGAACATCTTTATACCCATTATTCTCTATTAACGATGAGATATATTTTAGGATTATTAATTGCTTGTAAGTTATATCGTGATTATTTATTATCTCCTAAGAGATCATTAGAAGAAGCGAAAGCTTTCTTCCTGGCGATAGAACAAAATGATTTTGAAGAAGCAATGCATACTGTTGGATTAAATATTCACTATAAGAATCATAAGTTATATTATTCTGAAGATGTTGTAAGAGAGTTAATAGCAGTTTATCAGCAACATTATCAACAACTATTAAATGAGTATTATGAATTACGTGGTAAGCGTTTGAAATTCTGGAAATAAAGAAGCATATTTTGTTTCTTTTTTTGATTATGGGAAATTATGGGAAGCAATTGACATATGACAACTTGTCATGTTAAAATGAACAAGTATGACAATTTGTCATATGCTAATAGAGTGAGGTGATATCATGCCGACACAAACATTTTTTCATCTTCCAAAAGAAAAACAAAAAACACTATTAAAAGCAGCTATGAATGAGTTTACCCATCATTCTTTTGCCCATGCTTCTATTAATCAAATTATTAAAGAAGCATCTATTCCAAGAGGCAGCTTTTATATGTATTTTCAGGATAAGGAAGATTTATATTTTTATTTACTTGAACAATCACGTATCCGTTTTCAAAAACAACTTTTTATGATAATCGATGAAGAACATGGAGATTTGTTTTGTACTTTTGAACGACTGTTTGAATCTATCATTGATTATTGCTCTAAAAAAAGTCATCGTTTGTTTTTTAAACAAGTATTTGCTAATATCAATAGTCGTTCTGAAAAACGATTGTTTCCAGTAAAGACAAATGTTTTTGATCCTAAAAATACGCACAAATTATTTTTAGATAAAATTGATGTTCGCAAATTAAATGTTCAATGTGAAGAAGATTTAGAAGAAATAGTTGGTCTGTTGTTTGGTATGACACTTCATACACTTATCTCTTCTTTTGCTTTGGATAAGCAGAAAGAAGAGATTATGGTTTCTTATCGAAGAAAATTAACACTATTAAAGTATGGTATGGAAAAGAAATAGAAAGGATTAGAGGTTATGGTTCGAATTATAAAACACTTATGTAGATATTGGTATTCTGTTTTGATTGTCATTGCTCTTTTATTTGTGCAAGCAGCATGTGATTTATCATTACCAGAATATACTTCACGTATTGTAAATACAGGAATTCAAGAAGGTGGTATTGAAGATAATACACCAGAAGCAATTTCTAAAAATAGTTTTGAAGATATCTTACTTTTCTTAGATGAAAAAGATAGTAAATTTGTTCAAAATCAATATGATGTTGTTTCTAAAGACGAGGCAACGAAAGAGCAATTAGAAACCTATCCAAAATTAGAAAAACAAGATATTTATGTGTTAAAAGATATTTCTAAAGAAAATCATGAAAAATTAAATCAATTATTACAAAAGCCATTAACATATTTATTATTATTTAGTGGTGATACTGAAGAAGGGGCAAAAATTGAAGAACAAGTATTAAAGAATTTACCTGAACAATTTGCATCAATTCCCAATATGACAGTTATGAAATTGTTTGAAATGATGCCTCAGGAACAGCGTCAAGATGTGATGAAACAACTTGATCAAAAAATGAAAGATATGCCAGATACCATGCTAGAACAAAGTGCTGTTCAATTTGTAAAAGCAGAGTATCAAAAATTAGGTATGGATACAGATAGCATTCAAACGAATTACATTTTTATATCTGGGTTAAAAATGCTTGGTTTGGCACTTGTATCTATGGTGGCAACTGTAATGGTTGGATTCTTAGGATCTCGTATTGCTGCTAGACTTGCTCGTGATCTTAGAAATCAAGTATTCAAAAAAGTGGTTGACTTCTCAGAAAGTGAGATGAAACAGTTTTCAACAGCTAGTTTAATTACACGTAGTACGAATGATATTCAACAAGTTCAAATGTTATTAGTTTTCTTACTACGTACTATTTTCTATGCTCCTATTATCGCAATCGGAGGAGTAGTAAAAGTACTAGCAACGGGTACTGGTATGGCATGGATTATTGCTGTAGCAGTTATGGCCATTGCAACATTAGTTATTGTATTATTTGCCATTGCAATGCCTAAATTCAAACGCGTTCAAAAATTGATTGACCGTTTAAATTTAGTAACTCGTGAAATTTTAACAGGACTTCCTGTTATTCGTGCATTTGCTAAAGAGAAACATGAAGAAGCTCGTTTTGATAAAGCAAATAAAGATTTAAAAAATAATCAATTATTTATTGTGCGTGTTATGGCAACCATGATGCCACTTATGATGTTTACGATGAATTCTATTGCTGTTTTAATTGTCTGGGAAGCTGCTAAGGGAATTAATAGTGGTATTATGCAAGTTGGAGATATGATGGCATTTATTCAATATACAATGCAAATTATTATGTCATTCTTAATGATTTCTATTGTATCAATTATGCTTCCACGTGCTATTGTCAGCATTGGTCGTATTGATGAAGTATTAAAAACGCCATTTACTATTTTAAATCCAAAGCATAAAAAAGAACCAACAGAGGTTGGAACAGTTGAATTTAAAGATGTTTCATTCCGTTATCCTGATTCTGATGGATATATGTTACATCATATTAATTTTAAAGCCAATAAAGGAGAAACAGTGGCCTTTATTGGATCTACTGGTAGTGGTAAATCGACTTTGATTAATTTAATTCCACGTTTCTTTGAAGCTAGTAAGGGAGAAGTGCTAGTCGATGGAGTGAATGTCAAAGATTTAGATCAAAAAGATTTACGTGATAAAATTGGATATGTTCCACAGACAGGTATTCTATTCTCAGGTACTATTGCTTCTAACTTACGTTATGGAAAAGAAGATGCAAGTGAAAAAGAAATTCATGAAGCATTAGATATTGCTCAAGCATCTGAATTTGTCAATAAGTTAGAAAAGGGAATTGAAAATCCAATTAGTCAAGGTGGTACAAATGTCAGTGGAGGTCAAAAACAACGTTTATCAATTGCTCGTGCAGTTATTAAAAAACCAGAAATTTATATTTTTGATGATAGTTTTTCAGCACTTGACTTTAAAACTGACGCCGCACTTCGTAAAGCTTTAAGAGAAAAAACAAAGGGAAGCACAATGTTAATTGTCGCTCAACGTATTAGTACAATTATGAATGCAGATAAAATTGTCGTATTAGATGATGGTAATGTTGTCGGTACTGGTACACATCAAGAATTGTTAAAAACATGTGATGTATATCGTGAAATCGCATTATCACAATTGTCAAAGGAGGAATTAGATTATGAAGGGTAAAAATCATGCACCAAGTTCCGAAAGAGCAAAAGACTTTAAAGGAACATTAAAACAACTTGCACATTATCTATCTCCTTATAAATACTATATCTTTACAGTTGTATTATTTGCTATCTTAAGTGCTACATTCTCAATTATTGGACCAAAGATCATGGGAGAGGCAACAACGGAGATATTTAATGGTTTAGTTAGTAAAATCAGTGGTGGAAGTGGAATCGATTTTTCTAAGATTGGTCGTATTCTTATTTTCTTGTTAGGATTATATGCAGTGAGTGCTGTATGTAATTTTATTCAAAACTTTATTATGTCTGGTGTCAGTCAAAAGATCGCCTATGGATTAAGAAAATCCATTAGTGAAAAATTAAATCGTTTACCGATGAAATATTTTGATCATAAAACACATGGAGAAATATTAAGTAGAGTAACGAACGATGTCGATACAGTAAGTTCTAACTTAGATCAGTGTATGACTCAAATGATTACTTCAATTACAACTTTGATTGGAGTTGTGATTATGATGCTTACAATCTCTCCATTGATGACATTAGCTGTTTTAGTAATTATTCCTGTTGCCCTTATTTTACTTGCCTTTATTGTTAGTCATTCCCAGAAGTACTTCGAAAGACAACAAGAATATTTAGGACATGTAAATGGAAAAGTAGAAGAAGTATATGGTGGTCATAACATTGTAAAGGCATTTAATGGGGAAGAAGAAGCTGTAGAAGAATTTAAAGTATTAAATCAAACTCTTTATCGTTCTGCATGGAAAAGTCAATTTTTCTCAGGAATTATGATGCCTCTTATGAATTTTATTGGTAACTTAGGATATGTAGTAGTATCTATTTTGGGGGGATATCTTGTTATTCAAAATACAATTTCTGTCGGAGATATTCAAAGTTTCATTCAATATGTTCGTAACTTTATGAATCCACTTTCTAATGTGGCACAAATTGTTAACTTAATTCAAGCAACGATTGCTGCTGCGGAAAGAGTATTTGAATTCTTAGGAGAAGAAGAGGAAGTAAAGGAAACAGAACATCCAGTATCTACCGAAAACTTAAATGGAAATGTAACTTTTTCACATGTTCAATTTGGATATGATTCTGATAGAACGATTATCAAAGATTTTAACGCAACTGTAAAACAGGGACAAAAGGTTGCAATTGTCGGTCCTACAGGAGCAGGAAAGACAACTATGGTAAAATTACTAATGCGTTTCTATGATGTGAATAAAGGTAGTATTCAAATTGATGGCCATGACATTAAAGACTTTAAACGTCAAGATTTAAGACGTATGTTTGGGATGGTATTACAAGATACATGGCTATTCTCTGGTACGATTGAAGATAACGTGAAATATGGAAAAATGGATGCTACATTTGAAGATGTAGAAAAAGCATGTCGTGAAGCTCACGCCGATCATTTTATTAAAACACTTCCAGAAAGTTATCATATGGTAATTAATGAGGAAGGAAATAATATTAGCCAAGGGCAAAAACAACTTTTAACAATTGCCCGTGTAATCCTTGCTGATCCAAAAATCTTAATTTTAGATGAAGCAACGAGTAGTGTTGATACAAGAACAGAAGAATATATACAAAAAGCAATGGATGAACTTATGAAGAATAGAACAAGCTTTATCATTGCCCATAGATTATCAACGATTCGTAATGCCGATTTAATCTTAGTCATGGATCATGGTGATATTGTAGAACAAGGAAACCACGAAGAATTATTAAAGAAAAATGGTTTCTATGCAAAATTATATAATTCACAATTTGAAGAATAAAGTTCAGAAGTACAACTTAGCTGGTTGTACTTCTTTTTTGTTCATGTTACAATAACAATAGGAATAATAAGAGGGGTATTGATATGTTTCGAAGCCGTAATTACAAAGATCAAGAAGTAGAAATTTTACATCCATATGAAATGGAAGATATATTAGAAGATGATTCTTCTATCACAATGGAAAGTTCCAAAAGAGAGCATAAATTATTATTACCAGTGATTGTCTTTTTATTAATTGTGGGAATTGGCGGATATTTTATGTTGAGTTCCTTTGGCGTTTTCGGTGCTAGTAAAACATTATGCACAAAACAAGAAACAAGTCATCATATCTCTATACATGATCAATATCAACTTTCTTTTGAAAATAACTTATTAACATCATTTACTTATGAAGATGAAATGCAATTACCAACATCTTCATCGGGAATGGATCGTTATTATTTTGAGAGCCGTAAGACGATGTTAGCGTTTCAATCTAATAAAATTAAAAATCAACATGGTGTGATTGTGTCTTCTGAATTAGTTGATACTTTTTATCATTTAGTTGTAAAGGTTCCACTGCGCAAGATTGATAATGTGATGGTGCAAATGGTGGATAATGAGGAAGATATATTGGAATTGGATATGTCAAAACAGGATGTTTTGCAAATGATGGCGGAAAACGGGTATCAATGTCAGACAGCATAATACGAATATAGGTTGACACCTTTTTCTTTTTTTGTGTCAATAAGGGCAACAGATTTGAATAGAATGTGGTATAATGTATTCGTTTACGACTTAGAGGAGATGGTATTATGTTATATTTACAAGTTATTATTTTAGGAATTATTCAAGGAATTGCAGAGTTTTTGCCAATTTCTTCTAGCGCTCATTTAATTATATTCCGTGATATTTTTGGAATTGGAAGCTCAATGGGTTCAGATATTACAATGGCCTTTGATATTGCTCTTCATTTAGGAACTTTACTTGCTATTGGTTTATTCTTTTTTAAAGACTTTTTAAGAATTTTAGTAAATGGATTTACAAAACCAAAAAGTAAAGACGGAAAGTTAATGTGGTTTATTTTACTAGCATGTATTCCAGCTGCTGTTTTTGGTATTTTATTAGAAGAAACAGTGGAGAATGCATTGCGTGGTAATTTTGTATTAATTGCGATTGCTCTTATCTTTATGGGGATTATCATATATTTATGTGATTATTACTTTAAGCAGAAAAAAGGTTTTGAGGAAATGACTTGGCTAGATGCTTTAGTGATTGGATGTGCACAAGTTTTCGCATTAATCCCAGGTTTTTCTCGTAGTGGAACGACGATTGCGGCAGCACGTGCGAGAGGAATGAACCGTGAAGATGCAGCTAAATTTTCATTCTATTTATCTGCGCCAGTAGTAGCAGGGGCAGTATTACTTACATTCTTAAAAGATTCGACTATGGCTTTAATTCAAGCAAACGTAGGAATCTTTGTACTAGGAGTTTTAATTTCTTTCCTTGCGGGATTAATTTGTATTAAATTCTTATTGAAATACTTAAAATCACATGACTTTAAAATATTTATGTGGTACCGTATTGCTTTAGGTATTATTGTCTTACTTTGTTTATTAGTAATGTAAAACATGAAATTTTCATGTTTTATTTTTTTAATTTATAGTATAATAAAAACAGGGTAGGAGATTGTTATGACAAGTAAAACAAAACAATATTTAAAAGAAAATTTTGATTCTAAATTATATATTAATCGTCATTTTATCAAAGAAGAGAAGGCAGTGATTCCCATTTATATTAACAATATAGAGGAGTTATATTATTCTTATGATAAGCAACAACAGCTTCTAAATCCTGATCTTATATCTTATATAGAAGATATTGCTTATTATATTCCATATGATTATTCGATCGTATTAGAATTTTCTGGCATTTCTTTTACAGAAGAAGAGAAAGTTAAACTGATGGAAAATATTACGGATCAATTTGGAATGAAAACACATGATATGGATGTAGAATTAAATTACAATACAAAAAAAGCAATGAAATTATTTTTCATTGGCTCAATTGTATTAGCTATTTCTTTTATGACTCGCACATTGCATCATACGGCTTATATTAGTGAGATATTATCCATTATTGGTACTTTTTCTATCTGGGAATTTGTCAATACCATTTGGTTTGAACGTAAAGAAAAGATTATCAATAAAATGAATGCAGGTCAACTTTCTGCTTGTACAGTTACTTTCAATGATGAAAGTCGATAAAAGGTGAAATGTATCTTCCTTATTTTTCTTTAATATGTTCTAATGATACAGTAAGAAGTTTGTTAATATGATTGTCGTCTAAGGCATAATAGATAATTTTTCCATCTCTTCTTAATTTTACCAACTTAGCTGTTTTCAATGACTTTAATTGATGAGAAACTGCTGATACTGTCATATTCAGTAGATAGGCGATATCACTTACACAGAGTTCAGCATGTTCTAAGGCCATTAGAATTTGTAAACGAGTACTGTCACCTAAAATTTTAAAAAAATCAGATAAGTCAGTAATGGTATTGTAATTAGGGATAAGTCGTTGTACTTTTTTAACATCTTCTATATGGTGTGGCGTTATTTCATTCATGTTTTCACCTCGATACATATATTATAATTGAATTGTTGAACACATGTCAAACAGTGAAAAATAGTCATTGACATTTGAATGATTATTCAAGTATAATGTAACTAGATAGTTGAACGCTTGTTCAAATGAAAGGGAGAAAGAATGAAAAAGAAAATGACAATAAAAAATTTAGATTGTGCAGTATGTGCAACAAAATTAGAAGATGCGATTAGAAAAGTAGCTGGTGTTCATGATGTCTCTATTCATTTTATTAGAGAACAAATGAAGTTAGATATTGACGATGATAAAGAACGAGAAATAACAGAAGTAGTGAGGCATCTTGTTCGTAAATTAGAACCAGATGTAGAACTAGTTGAAAAATAGGTGATAATATGGATAAAACATTAAAAATTAGATTGCATCGCATTATTGTATCGACAATTTTACTTGTGATTGCATTGTTATTTCCTACAAGAGGGATTGTTTCTTTTCTATTATATATTTGTGCTTATTTGATTGTAGGATATGATGTTCTTTATAAAGCTATAAAACATCTATTTACAGGGCAATTATTTGATGAGAATTTTCTCATGTCTTTAGCAACCCTAGGAGCATTGTTTTTAGGTGAATATTTAGAAAGTGTTATGGTAATGCTTTTATACCAAGTAGGAGAGCTATTTCAGTCTTATGCGGTTGGGAAAAGCCGTACTTCTATTTCTTCACTAATGGATATTCGTCCTGATTATGCGAATATAGAAAAAGATGGCAAATTAGAAAAAGTAGATCCCGATGATATCAAAGTAGGAGATTTGATTATTGTAAGACCTGGTGAAAAGATTCCGCTTGACGGAATTGTACAAGAAGGAGACAGTTATTTAGATACCTCTCGATTGACAGGTGAATCCGTTCCGTACCATGTAAAAGTAAAGGATACCGTTTTAAGTGGTAGTGTCAATCAAAATGGGTTACTAAAAATAGAAGTAACGAAAGAATTCGATGAGTCAACTGCTTCCAAAATATTAGATTTAGTAGAAAATGCAAGCAGTAGTAAAGCCAAAACGGAAAACTTTATCACAAAATTTTCTCGTTATTATACTCCAATTGTTGTAATTGGCGCCTTATTACTAGCGATATTACCACCTTTACTACTTCCTAATTTAACATTTGAAGCATGTTTAGAGAGAGCTTTTACCTTTCTTGTGATTTCTTGTCCATGTGCTCTTGTTATATCTGTTCCTCTGGGTTTTTTTGGCGGTATAGGTGGTGCTTCGAGACGTGGTATTTTGTTAAAAGGAAGTAATTATTTAGAGGCTCTTTCTCGTTTAAAGACAATTGTTTTTGATAAGACAGGGACTCTTACAAAAGGGACTTTTAGGGTTACAAAAATTGTGACAAGCCATGTTTCAGAAGATGAACTATTGAAATGCGCAGCGCAAGCAGAACTATATTCGAATCATCCGCTTGCTATTTCAATTAAAGAAGCATATCCTCATGTGATTGAGCAAGAAGATGTAAAACAAATCGAAGAAGTATCTGGTAAAGGTGTTCATGTTCGCGTTTTAAATGAAGAGATATATGCAGGAAATTACCATTACATGCAAGATTTAAAGATGACTGTCCCAGAAGTTCACGAAGGAACGGTTGTTTATGTTGTAAAAGGGCATGATTATTTAGGATATGTAGTTATTTCTGATGAGATAAAAGAAAATGCCAAAGAAGCGTTGGATAACTTGAAAAGAGAGCAAATCCGTCAGATGGTCATGTTAACAGGTGATTCTGAGTCAGCAGCTAAAAGTGTTGCTGAAAAGTTACCAATTGATTCTTATTATGCATCTTTACTTCCACAGGATAAATTAGAGCGAGTAGAAGATATGATGAAGGAAAATAGTAGTGATACGTTAGCATTCGTCGGTGATGGAATGAATGACGCACCAGTATTAGTAAGAGCAGACATTGGAATTGCTATGGGCGGTCTTGGTAGTGATGCTGCTATTGAAGCAGCCGATATAGTTATTATGGATGATGACTTAAGTAAAATAGGAGAAGCTATTAATATTGCTAAAAGAACACTTCGTATTGTAAAACAAAATATTGTCTTTGCAATTGGAATTAAAATATTCTTTTTAGTGCTTGGTGCTTTTGGCTTTGCCAATATGTTAGAAGCAGTTTTTGCCGATGTTGGAGTATCTGTATTGGCCATTTTAAATTCTATGAGAACATTAAAAGTAAATAACAAAAAGAAAATGGATATTTGATTCCATTTTCTTTTTTTACTCTTTTTATGGTATAATCATATCGTTTGGAGTGGATGATATGAATCGAAAAGAGCCAATAGAACATAGTATTATTACAAAATATCGAAAGAAGATATGGAGTCCATTTATGAAAGCAATTCGTGATTTTGAACTTGTAAAAGAAGGGGATAAGATTGCCGTTTGTATTAGTGGTGGTAAAGATTCTATGTTGCTTGCAAAATGTTTAGAGGAATTGCAAAAACATGGAAAAGTCCCATTTGAATTAGTTTATCTTGTCATGGATCCAGGATATCAAGAAAAGAATTTAAATCAAATTAAGCAGAATTTAGAAATACTGGGAATACCAGCTACTATTTTCCAGAACAATATCTTTCAAGTAGCTGATTCTTCTAGTCAAAAAAGAAATGATAATCCATGTTATTTATGTGCTAGAATGAGAAGAGGAGCTCTATGATAAAGCAAAGTCACTTGGATGTAATAAAATTGCTTTGGGACATCATATGAATGATGTAATAGAAACAGTATTATTAAACCTAATATGGAATGGACAGATATCTAGTATGATGCCAAAGTTACACAGTGATCATTTTGAAGGGATGGAATTAATTCGTCCACTTTACTATGTTAAAGAAAATTATATTAAATCATGGGCCCGAAATAATGATTTAACATTCATTGATTGTGCTTGTTCGGTTACAAAAAAAGGGGATGGAAAACGCGTTGTTGTAAAACAGTTAGTAGATGATTTATGTGAGATACATGAAGATGCAGATCTAAATCTTCTAACAGCAACAAAAAATGTAAATTTAAATACATTACTAGGATATAAAAAAGGAAATGAAACGCATTCGTTTCTTGAAGAATATGACAAAAAATAACAATTATGTGAAAGCATGTGAAATACATAAATCATATGAGAATGACTTTAAAAAAATAAGAAAGTATGATATAATGAAATTGTCTAAAGGATAAGGACCGATTTTAGAAAAACCTACTAAAGTAATGATTGGGAATCTAATTGATAAATGGTGTTGAATACTTAAATTTTGATTTAAGGATCCTAAAGTTTATCATGTGATGCCCACCTGGGAGATCAGGTTTTTGATCATTAGAGGTTCCCTTTGGACTTTTTTTATAAGGTTGATAGGAGGCTTTTTTTTGAGTACGAAATTATGTAAAAATTGTGCTTCTAAAATTCCCGTTAATGCCCATATTTGTCCATATTGTGGTTCCAAAATAGATCAGACAAATAAAATAGTCGAGGAAGTAAAAGAA
>ERZ779982.736-NODE-736-length-14888-cov-1.688330_pt1 | contig 14888 bp, 14 predicted proteins | sample MGYA00511936_ERZ779982 | MGnify/ENA primary metagenome ERZ779982 (study PRJEB29588, sample SAMEA2146682) | human gut metagenome | biome: human gut; feature: human-associated habitat; material: faeces | place: Denmark | collected 2008/2010 ... | reverse complement strand
AGAATGATTCCGAATATGGCGTTTATGAATTCAAACGAGGCTTTTCTGGTTATGTTGAAGAATTAATTGGTGAATTTCAAATGCCAATTAATATGAAGAAATATACATTATTTAATATTATCAACAATACCAAACGCTTTATAAAAAGATGCATAGGGAGGTAATCTATGAACTATGAATTTAAAACTAATATAGCAAAAACAGAATTCGAACAATTTACTAAAAATGCTGAGATTCTCTCTTTTATGCAAGAATATGGTTGGGCTTTTGTTAAAAGTGAGTGGAAACACTTTCATTGTGGGTTATATCGTGATGGAAAGTTAGTGGCCACAGCTCTTGTGTTAAAACGTTTATTACCACTTGGTATTTCTCTAATGTATATTCCAAGAGGTATGTTAATTGATTATAAAGATAAAGAATTATTAAATGTTTTTACAAACCATCTTCATCAATTAGCTAAAAAGGAACATGCATATGTATTGAAAATCGATCCAAATTTCTGTTATAAAGAATATTCAATTAAAGAAATAGAAAAAAATGAAACTGTGGAAATTCCAAGGAACTATTCGATAGATTATGATGAAAAACATCACAATCTATTATCTTGTGGCTATCGTTTTAAAGGATATACAAAATCTATTCAAGAAACATTGCAACCACGTTATCACATGTATATTCCATTGATTAATACAAATAATGAGTTTTTAACTCCAGCAGAGGTAAAAACAAGTTTTAAGAAAAGAATTCGTAGTTATATTGGAAATTATCATGAAAAAAGAGGTGTTACTTATTTCCATACTACAGATCCAAAATACTTAGATATGTTTATGGAAGTAATCACCCAAACAGAAAAACGTCAAAACATTCGTTTACGTAATAAAGCATATTTTGAAAAAATGATGGAAGAATATAAAAATGAATCGTATTTATTTTTTGGAATGTTGAATTTACAAACATATCTTAACTTTTTAAAAGAAAATAATGGAAAAGAAGAAGAAATCAATGAAGTAACTACTTTACTAAACGAAGGACAAGTAGAAATTCCGTTATCAGCGGCTTTTGTTATTATTCCACAAAATAAGGGAATCAAGACAAGTGAATACTTATATGCAGGAAATCATTTGTTATTTACAAAACTAAACGTATCAGTAGGATTGGTATATGAAATTTGCAAATATTCACTTGAACAGAAATGTCAGTATTGTAATTTAGGTGGGATTAATGGAACTTTTGACGATCATTTAACTCCATTTAAATCAAGATTCAATGCTATTGTATTTGAATTTGCTGGAGAATACGATTTAATCATACAGCCTGTTCGTTACCATTTATATGAATTTGGTATGCCTATTTTAAAAAAGATATATCGTTTCATCCGTAGAAAATAACAAAATAGTAGAAAATATAACAATTTTTTGATAAAATGAAGTTGGTGGTATACATATGAACAATGAAGTTATTAGACAAGTCTTTCTCATGTTAGGAACTACTTTCCTGTTTTCGCTTTGTATTACACCGGTAATTAAAATGATTGCCAAACATGTCGGAGCAATGGATATTCCAAATGAAAGAAAAGTACATAAAGTTCCAATGCCAAGGTTAGGTGGACTATCTATTTTCTTTGGATTCTTACTTGGCTATATGTTATTTGGGGAACAAAGTATTGTTATGAATTCAATATTAATCGCTAGTTTTGTAGTAATTTTAATTGGAGTATTTGATGACATTAAGCCGTTGAAAGCTTCGGTGAAATTTATTGGGCAACTTGTTGCTGCATGTATTATCGTATTTTATGGAAATATTATTTTAAAAGATGTCAGTGCATTCGGACTTTATATTGATTTCGGATTTTTCTCTATTCCGTTTACAATTTTCTTTATTTTGGGCTGTATTAACTGCATGAATTTAATTGACGGATTAGATGGACTTGCTGCAGGTATTTCTAGCATCTATTTCGCAACAATTGGTATTATTGCAATTATGCAAGGAAAATTTGGATTAGATTTCTTATTAACATTTATTATGTTAGGATCTACATTAGGATTCTTAGTTCACAATTTTAATCCTGCAACTATCTTTATGGGTGATAGCGGATCGATGTTCTTAGGACTTATCATTTCCGTAATTGCTTTACTTGGATTTAAGAATGTAACAATGACTTCATTAATTATTCCATTACTATTACTTGCAATTCCAATTTTGGATACTATATTTGCAATTATTAGAAGAACTTTAAAAGGAGAGAAAATATCTACTCCTGATAAATATCATATTCATCATCAATTATTAAAAAGAAATTTATCGCAACGTCAAACAGTATTAGCAATCTATGTGATTAACATTCTATTTGCAATTGCATCGATTGTATATGTTTTGAAAGATGCAAAATTAGGATATATTATTTATGGAATTTTATTAGCCATCGTTCTTGTCTTTATTTTAACAACTGATGTTGTATATGATAGTTCTAGTTTGAGAGATAAGATTAAAAGAAAAATATTAAAAAAAGAACCAGAGCCAAAGAAGAAAGAAGTTAAAAAAGAATCAGATAGACCAAAGACTAAAAAAAACAAACCTAAGAAAGTAACAAGAAAGAAGAGATAATCTTCTTTTTTTGTTTATTCATGGAAAAAACATCCATACTAAAACTAGGTGAGAATCATGATAGAAAATATATTTCAAACAAATTGGACAGAATTACTCGATGTTACATTGCGAGCAACCATTTCTTTGGTAACTTTATTTTTAATTACAAAAATGTTGGGAAAGAAACAAATATCACAATTAAGTTTATTTGATTATGTAATTGGTATCAGTATTGGAAATTTTGCTGCAGAGATGACTATTAATTTAGAGTCAGATTATTTACATGGTATTTTAGCCGTTGTTATTTTTGGTGTTGTCGCATATCTTGTAAGTATCTTAACCATGAAAAGTATCCATCTAAGACGCTATTTTATGGGAACACCTACTCTTTTAATACAAGATGGAAAATTGCTAGAAAAAAATATGAAGAAAGTAAAATACGATATGAATGATTTGTTAGAACAATGCCGTATTAATGGTTATTTTGATATCAGTGAGATCAAATATGCTTTAATGGAAGCAAATGGAACGGTAAGTATTTTACCATTTGAAACAGAAAGACCATTAAAAGTAAAAGATATGAAGGTAAAACCTAAAAAAGAAGGGCTTTGTGCAAATGTCATTATCGATGGAAAGATTATGCCCCACAATTTAGAAAACTTTAATAAAACAACAGATTGGTTAAAAAAAGAGTTAAAAGTAAAAGGATATGAAGATATAAATGATATTTTACTAGCAACATTAGATGTAAATGAGAAATTACAGATATATGAGCGAAATTTAGATGAAAAGATTAAAAATGTATTAGAATAAATGTCAATTAGGTGTCTTTTCATAGTTTAGATATAGTAATTTGTAGATTTTTTTGATAACATGTATCAAGGTGATAGAGTATGCAAGAAGCAATGAATCGACAATTTTGTGCTTCTGTCTTTATTATTAATCCAGAAAATTTAAAGATTTTATTGGTACATCATAAAAAATTTAAAAAATGGGTCCAACCTGGAGGACATATAGAGGCAGGAGAAGCACCGGAAGAAACCGCAGTGCGTGAAGTTTTTGAAGAGACAGGAATGAAAGTTAAATTACTTGGGGAACATTTTCCAAGAGAAAATGACTTTATTAAGCCAATGGGAATTCAATGTAATCGTAATTTATTAGGAGAAATACATATTGATATTTTATATGCAGGTATTCCTCAAGATTCAATCGAAGTAAAAATCAATACAGATGAAAATGATGGCGTTAATTGGTTTTCTAGAGCAGAATTAGAACATTTAAATGTCTTTCCTGATATTTTAATTACAATGGATCATATTTTAAAGACATATTTTCATCAAGAAGGACAATAAATCCTTTTTTTGTAAACAAAAATTATCGTATAGGTTTACTTTTTTGCTTTAAAAAAGGCAAAATATTTACATGTTTATAAAAATTGTGGTATAATAGCACAGGCCAAAAAGGGAGTGTTTGTATGAAAGAAATTAGAAATATTGCGATTATTGCTCACGTAGACCATGGAAAAACTACTTTAGTAGATCAATTATTAAAGATGTCGGGAACATTTCGTGAAAACGAAGAAGTAGGAAGTATGGATTCAAATGCCTTAGAACAAGAAAGAGGTATTACCATTTTAGCAAAAACAACGGCAATTGATTATAAAGGAGTACGTATTAATATTTTAGATACACCAGGACATGCTGACTTTGGTGGAGAAGTAGAACGTATTATGAACATGGTAGATGGTGTATTACTTGTAGTAGATGCTTATGAAGGTACTATGCCACAAACTCGCTTTGTACTAAAAAAAGCATTAGAAGCACATGTAACACCAATTGTAGTTGTTAATAAAATAGATAAACCATCAGCACGTCCAACAGAAGTAGTTGACGAAGTAATGGATTTATTTATTGAATTAGGAGCTGATATTGAACAATTGGAATTCCCAGTTGTATATACAAGTGCATTAGCAGGTACTTCTAGTTTAGATCCTGATGTATCAACACAAGAACATACAATGGATCCAGTATTAGATATGATTGTAGACTATATTCCTGCTCCTAATGTAAATTTAGATGGAGGATTACAATTCCAACCTGCATTATTAGATTATAATGACTTTGTAGGAAGAATTGGAATAGGTCGTGTAACAAGAGGAACAGTAAAAGTAAATGAAATGGTTTCATGTGTTCGTTTAGATGGGTCAAAAAAGCAATTTAGAGTTCAAAAAATATTTGGTTTCCTTGGATTAAAAAGAATTGAAGTTAAAGAAGCAAGCGCTGGAGATATTGTCGCAATCGCTGGACTTCCAGATATCGAAGTAGGAGAAACAGTTTGTACGGTAGGACAAGAAGAAGCTTTACCTTTACTTCATATTGATGAACCAACATTACAAATGACATTTGGAGTAAACTCTTCTCCATTTGCTGGTCGTGAAGGGAAATTATTAACAGCTCGTAAGATAGAAGAACGTTTACATAAGGAAACAGAACGTGATGTAAGTTTAAAAGTAATTCCAAATCCAAATGATAGTGAATCATTTATTGTTTCTGGTCGTGGAGAATTACATTTATCTATTTTAATTGAAAATATGAGACGTGAAGGGTTTGAATTACAAGTATCAAAACCAGAAGTAATTATTAAAGAAATTGATGGTGTAAAATGTGAACCATTCGAGGATGTTACAGTAGAAGTTCCAGAAGAATATGTTGGATCAGTTATTGAATCTCTAGGTAATCGCGAAGGTGAAATGATCAATATGACTACTCACGGAAATCAAACACAACTTACTTATGTTGTTCCATCACGTGGATTAATTGGTTTTTCTATGGAATTTATGACTATGACAAAAGGATATGGAATTTTAAGCCATACTTATAAAGAATATCGTAAACAAGCTTCACAACATGTAGGTCAAAGAAAAGCCGGAGTATTAGTTTCTATGGAAAATGGAAAAGCAACTGCTTATGCTTTAGGACAATTAGAAGATCGTGGAATTATGTTTATTGAGCCAGGTACAGATGTATATGAAGGTATGATTGTTGGAGAACATAGTCATGATAATGACTTAGCAGTTAACGTTGTAAAAGGTAAAAAATTAACAAATACACGTGCTGCAGGTAGTGATCATACAGTTGTATTAAAAAGACCTCGTCAAATGACATTAGAAGTATGTTTAGACTACATTAATGACGATGAATTAGTAGAAGTAACACCACAGTCTTTTCGTCTTAGAAAAAAGATTTTAAATACCAATGAAAGAAAAAAATATGATGCTAGAAAATAAACTATCTTTTTGATAGTTTTTTTGTTATACCTAATCATAGGAGGAGTGTATATGAAAAAGGCGATAATTTTTGTCTTAGTTGCAGTCATTGTTATTGCTGTAAGTGCATTTGGTGGTTACTATTATTATGAAAACTATGTAAAAGAAGAATCAAAAAAAGAAGAGAAGAAAGTAGAAAAAAAGGAAGAACCAAAAGCAGAAGCAACGAAAGAATGGACAGATGAAGAAGTACAAGATATTCTTTCACTATTTTTTGAAAATACTGGCATGACCAACGCAACATCTACGAAAGATATGACCGATAGTGAAGTGTTTACATCCATCGCATATATGATTTTATTTGATTTAGATGAAGAAGAATATGGTGTAGTAACAGGAGATGAAACTGGAAATGTATATGCGAAATCAATTCCACTTTCATCTATTCAAAAGCTAGCAAAACAATATTTTAATCGCGATAATTTTATGTATCCAGGAGATAATACATTTAAATATGATGAAAGTGCTAAAGTTTATCGTAGTTCCACTACTTTTGGTTTAACATGACCATCTCCATATTATGTAGTACAAAATGTAGATAGAAATAAAACAGAATATACTGTTACATTATTGGAAACTTATTCAGATGATATGAAAGCCCAAATGCCTCAATTACAAGATGTTACATATACTGTAAAAATGCACTGTGACAATGAAATTTGTTATCCAGTTTCTTGGACAAAATAACAATTTGATGAAAACTTTTATTCCTTGCTTGAATAAAAGTTTTTTGTATGATAGAATGACTATAATGGAGATGATAAGGTGAAATTAGAGAATAAAATTGCGGTTGTAACTGGAGGAGCTATGGGAAATGGTGCTGGAATTGTAGAAGTATTTGCAAAATATAAAGCACGTGTTATCATCTTTGATTATAGTGATAAAATTGCTAGTGCCATTCAAGATTTTAGAAATAAAGGATATGATGTAGCTGGATATAAAGTAGATATTAGAGATGCTAGAAGAGTGAAGTTATGTGTTGATGATATTATAAAACGTTATGGACATATTGATATTTTAGTGAATAATGCTGGAGTTGCTAAATTAGTACCATTTGTAGAAATGTCTGATGAAATCAGAGATTTTCACTTTGATATTAATATTAAAGGTACTTGGAATGTAACAAAATCAGTTGTTCCATATATGCAAAAACAAAAATATGGTAAAATTGTAAACTTATCCAGTGTTACAGGACCAATGGTTGCCGATGCAGGTGAAGTCGCATATGCAACAACCAAATCAGCCTTAATTGGATTTACGAAAGGATTGGCACGTGAACTTGTCGATGATCATATCAATGTCAATGCCATTATGCCAGGTTATATTATGACACCTATGGTAGATGGAATTGCTAAAGATAGTAATGCCAATGATCCAGAATCAGTAGTAAAAGGAATTGCTGAAGGGATTCCTATGGGAAGACTTGGAACAATTCAAGAACTAGGTGAATTAGCAGCTTTTCTAGCAAGTGATGAATCAAGCTATATTACAGGTCAAGGAATCGTCATTGATGGTGGTTCTACACTTCCAGAAACAAAATCAGTTGGAGCTTAAAAGAATAAAAAGGTTCGTAAAGAATCTTTTTTTATGGTACAATATTGCAGGTAAAGGAGGTGAGTAAATGTACGGAGAACATATGAATTTAAAATTTCATCTAGAAACAATTTATGATGATGCATCATTTCGTATTGAAAATAAAGATAAAGTAGGAATTGTTGGTGTCAATGGTGCAGGTAAGACAACTTTATTTAAAGTTATATTAAAGAAAGAAGAATTAAATCAGGGAAAAATTGTCATTCCAAGAAATACTAGAATTGGGTATTTACCTCAAGAAATTGTTCTAGAAGATAAAGATATAACTGTATTCGATTATTTACTTAGTGCTCGTCCAATAGAAAAGTTAAATAAAAAATTAGAACAATTATATATAGATGTAGCTGTTGCTGAAGGGAAAGAACAGGATAAACTATTAAAAGAAATTAGTAAAACACAAGAAAAATTAGAATATTATGATTGTTATGAAGCAGAAAGTATACTATTTACAATTATTAGTAATATGAATATAGATAGTGAATTGTTAGATATGAAATTAAATGATTTATCAGGTGGACAAAAATCAAAAATTGCATTTGCTCATCTTCTATATTCTGCTCCGGAAATAATGCTTTTAGATGAACCAACCAACCATTTGGACACTACCACGAGAGATTATATTACGAATTATTTAAAAAATTATAAAGGAATGGTTTTAATCATTTCCCACGATGTATCGTTTTTAAACGCTATTGTGAATAAAATTATGCATATAGATAAAGTCAGTCACAAAATTGAGATGTATCGTGGAAATTATAGTGATTATTTAAAAAAGAGTGAGAAACAAAAAGAATTAAAAGAAAGAATCATAGAACAGCAAGAAAAAGAGGTCGCAAAATTAAGAGAGTTTGTTTTACAATATTCTAATTCTTCTGGAAAAAGAAAAAGAATTGCGCAAAGTAGAGAAAAATTATTAGCAAAAAAAGAGAAAGATATGATAGAACGTGATAGGACATATAAACGAGTAAAATTACGTTTACAACCAGAAAGAGAAGGTTCTAAGATACCACTTAAAGTAAATAATATTTCTTTTGGATATCCAAACTCTAAAGAATTAATCCATAATTTATCGTTTTTAATCAATAAAAAAGAAAGATTTTTAATTGTTGGAGAAAATGGGGTAGGAAAAAGTACTTTGTTGAAATTGTTAGTAGGAAAACTAAAACCATTGGAAGGAAATATTTGGTATGGTAGTAAGACAGATATGGCTTATTATGCGCAAGAACAAGAAACATTAGATTTAGATAAAACAGTCTTAGAAAACGTCGAAAACCAATCCTATACGGAAAAAGAATTAAGAACAATCCTCGGAAGTTTCTTATTTCATGGAGGCGATGTATTTAAAAAAGTAGCTGTTTTATCTCCGGGAGAAAAAGCGAGAATCGCTCTATGTCAGGTTATGCTAAAAAGAGCAAATTTACTGTTATTAGATGAACCAACTAACCATCTAGATCCGGAAACACAGGAATTGATTGGGGAAAACTTTAAAAACTATGAAGGAAGTATTATTTTAGTAAGCCACAACCCAAGCTTTGTAGAAGCAATTGGAATAGATCGTATGTTGATTTTACCTCAAGGAAAGATAACCAATTATTCTAAAGAATTATTAGAGTATTATTATAAATTAAATACAACGCAAAAATAGAAAGGTTATTTATGCTTTCTATTTTTTTTGTAGGTATTTTCTATTAGAATGGAAATTAACTTTGAATAAGATATTCCATCAGCAATACATAATTGTGGATACATACTGATTTCCGTAAAGCCTGGAAGTGTATTTATTTCATTTAAATATATTTGATTTTCATCTTCTTGATAAAAGAAGTCAATTCTAGCAAGTCCAGAACATTCTAATAACTGAAATGCTTCTTTAGCTATCTTTCTAATTTCTTCTTTGACATCAGTTGATATATCAGCATTAATTTGCGTATAGGATTGGTTATTTTCGTATTTCGCATCATAATCATAGAAGGAATTGGCTGAAAAAATTTCTCCCACTGACGATACGTGAATATCTTTTGTTTCTAATACCGCACATTCTAATTCGTGAGCATGTATAAACTTTTCCACAAGTAATTTATGATCAAACTGAAAAGCATGATTGATAGCTTTGATACCTTCTTTACGATTATTTGCAATTTCAATACCAATAGAAGAACCACCACGAGCTGGTTTAATAATCATTGGATAACCAATTGTTTGTTCTAACTCTTTGATAGAGTATTTATGATTGGTAATAGTTATATAAGGAACAACTGGAATATTGTGTTCTTTTAATAATTCTTTGGTACATACTTTATCAAAACAAAGGGCACTACTTTGCAAATTACATCCTACACAAGGGACGTTTAATAATGCACATAATCCTTGAATACATCCATTTTCTCCATAAGCACCATGTAACATCGGAAAGACAACATCATATTGTTGTAGCTCATGACAGATATTTTCAATTTTGTCATCTTGATGTTTATCTACCCATGTATGATGAAAGATGGATTCAAAATCTTGATTAAAACGATACCATTCATTCTTCTCATCGATATATATAGAATGAACATCGTATTTTTTATAGCTAATTTCGCGAAGTACAGATTCTGCAGAGTGACAAGAAACAATATGTTCTGTAGAAGCTGTGCCAAATAAAACAACAACTTTCTTCAAATTTATTTTCACCTCTTTAATATAGTTTATGTAAAAAACTAAAGTCATTGCCTACTTCTAGGTAGAAACCCATACATAATAAGGTAAATCACATATGATAACGGTGAGGGGGTACATGATGAATAACTATGTAAATTACAATGAATGTGAAAGTAATTCATATTCAGAAAGTACTATGGATTTTGCACAATCACGTTGGAATCCAGGTGTTTATAATGGAAATTTTACATCGGCAACAGATACAAATGAAGATCGTATACCAAAATTATATAGTCCTTATGAAGGATATGTGAGAGGAAATTTATTTCCATCATTATATCAAGGATATAAAAATATAAAACCGACAATAAAAGATACAAATAATCAGCAACAAGAATTATTATCTTATATTGGCGCATATGCTTTTGCAGCTCATGAATTAAATTTGTATTTAGATAATTATCCAACTGATAGAGAAGCAGTAAAACAATATAAAAAATATCAAGAAGAGGCTACAAAAGCTATGAAAGAATATGAGAGAATGTATGGACCATTAACTGTTACTGGTGTGAATGCTCAAGATTGGACTTGGGTAAATGAACCATGGCCATGGGAAAATAATTAAGGGGGTTATTTATGTTTGCATATCAAAAAAGATTACAATTTCCAATTAATATTAAAAAGAAAGATTTGAAAATGGCAAAATTCTTATTATCACAATACGGTGGTCCATACGGAGAATTAGCAGCAAGTTTGCAATATTTAAATCAACGTTTTAGTATGCCAGATGGAAGAGGAAAAGCTTTACTTACTGATATTGGAACTGAAGAATTAGGACACATTGAAATGATTTGTACGATGGTCCAGCAATTAATGAAAGGGGCAACTCCAAAAGAATTAAAAGAAGCAGGATTAGGTGGTCACTATGCGCAATTTGATCATGCACTATATCCAACAGATGCGAGTGGAGTACCATTTACAATTACTTATACTCAAGCTACAGGTGATGTAATTGCCGATTTAGAGAGTAATATGGCTGCTGAGCAAAGAGCTCGTGCTACATATGAACATTTGATGGATTTAACGGATGATAAAGATGTATTAGACCCATTATCTTTTTTAAGACAAAGAGAAATTGTACATTATGCTAGATTTAAAGAATTAAGGGATATTTATAAAAAAGAAATGAAAAGATAGAAAAAATGCAGACTCTAGTTCTGCGTTTTTTGATTAAATTTTTATTATAAAAGAATATTTGCTATCTTTTTTTTGCATATTAAAAATGAGGTGAGAAATCATGAGAAAATATATATTAATCGGTTCTGTTATAATTATTTTAAGTGTGATTACCGCATGTGTTGGACAAACAACGAATTTAGTGTTAAAAGATATTACTGGAATTCGTTATAAAGATATTCAAGTGCATGAAAAAGATTTTGAACAAATAGAAAAATTGATTTCTCAAATTAAATTTCAAAAAATAAAAATGAAAGTAAAAGATGATCGCAATATTTTAATTACAACCAAAGATAATATTTATCACTTTGAAATAGGTGATAATTACCGTATGAAATATACGATTAATGAGGTCTCATATTATTCGAAGGATGAGGGACATATTAAGGATTTATTGGATTATTTAGAGGGATTGCCTGGTAAATATGAATCACAATCATATTATCATGCGAAAATAGATGTGAAATATCAGAAGAAGAAGGATGATGTGTTTGTAAAAATGGAAACAGAAGGAGAGCATGAAACACAAGTTGTAATTGAAGCAAAAGAAGACATTTATCAATTAAGAGTACATGAGATTGAATATGATAAGGGGACAGAGAGTTACCAAGATATCAATCTTGTGAAGGAAGCCGAGAAAGTGAAAGCAGGAAAACAAATTGTGGTTAAAGGGAAGGTTGGGAACGTTCCTATGTGGAGAATTGAAATAGAGAATCAATATGGATATAAGACGACTTTCCTACCATATTATGATGAGGCTAAAAAAGAAGTTGTGTTGAAAAGAGAGATGAATGCATAGCTTCTTTTTGTTTGTCAATAATCAAAAATAAAGTATATGTTTAGTTTTTAGGGATAAACATGCATGTTATTATTGTATTTTTAGAAAAAATACTTGCGAAAATAGAGTATTACTGATAAAATAGTATTTGTCAAATGACATGGCGGTATTGGTGAAGTGGTTAACACGGCTGACTGTGACTCAGTTATGCATCGGTTCGAATCCGATATACCGCCCCAGAATGGAAAAAAGTCGAATAGACTTCAAGATAGAAAATCGATTCTTATGAGTCGATTTTTTTGTTTGTTAGAAAGGAATTGGTAATATTTGGTAATTAAAGAGAAATTAGAAATCAGTAAAGAATTACAAAGAAAAATAAACAACCTAGGTAAGTTTAATGGTCAAAAACTAAAGTTAATAGAAGGTAGTATTATCACTGTACCCAAGACCAATATCGCTTACATTGAGCCTTATAAGTTGGAAATAGCTGGTGATACATATCTAATCTTTGGTAAGAATGAAATTATGTATATTAGTAAAAATAACATTAAAAATAAAATATCATTACAAGAACTAGAAGAAGTAATTAGAAATGCCAAAAATTAAAAGGACGAAAATGTTCAAAAATGGACGAAAAAGGACAATTTTGTTCTTGAAATAGACATTTGAACTGTAGATAATGGTATTATAGAAAAATTTTACCAAAGCAAGAAAAGGAGGAATGATTATAGATAATAAAATTGCTGGGGTATATTTAAGAGTTAGTACCGAGGATCAAGCTCGGGAAGGATTTAGTTTAAGTGAACAAAAAGAAAGACTCGAAGCCATGTGTAAATTTAAAGGTTATCAAATTTATAAGTTTTATGAAGATGCAGGAATTAGTGCGAAAAATATGAAAGATAGACCTGCTTTTAATGAATTATTAGAAGATATCAAAAGTAAGAAAGTAAATACTATCGTTGCTTTAAAACTAGATAGAGTAACAAGAAGTATTTATGACTGGGAATTCATTATGAAGTTTTTGGAAGAAAATGAAGCATATATTGATTGTGCGAATGATGAAGTAAATACTACAACTGCGAATGGCAAAATGATATCAAGACTATTAATGAGTGTTAGTCAAAATGAAATTGAAAGAACAAGTGAGAGAACCAAAATGGGATTAGTAGGAGCGATTAAAGAAGGACATATTCCGATGAAAAATCTAACTGGTTATAAAAGAGTAAATAAGAAACTAGTACCAGATGAAGAAACCAAAGACGTAGTCATAGATATTTTCAATAAATATTTATCGGGGTGGTCATTACAAAAGATTATGAACGATTTAAATAAACGTAATGCCTTAAATAAGAAATGGCTTTATTCCCATGTAGAAAACATCATTAACAATAGAATATACTGTGGTGATTTTGTTTATCATAAAGGTAAAAAGGATGAACATATTTATGAAAATGTTGTAGAAGGAATTATTAGCAGAGAAATGTGGTTTGATTGTCAAAATCAAAAGGGAAAGAATTCTAGAAACTATACAAGAACAATCTACTACTTATTCTTACAAAAGTTATATTGTCCCAAATGCCATACTCTAATGGCAGGAAGAAGTCCAGGTGGTAATAAGAAATATGATTATGTTTATTACAGGTGTCATAAGTGCCATACTTATGTAAATGAAAGAGAGATTATCAGACAACTAAAAGAAATCATTTATGAATTAGTAGAATACGATTTTCTAGTTCACGGAATCTATGCTCCAATTATCTTTGGAGCAAATCATAAAGAACCAGCAATAACAGAAATAGAATCTTTAAAACGACAAAGAAATAGATTAAAAGATGCTTATAAAACTAGTATAATCACTCTAGAAGAATTTACAGAAGAAGTTAATAACATTGATGGTAGACTACAAGAACTAGAAAATAATTTAAAAAATAATGTTCTAACAATAGATGATATTAACCTAGATAGTCCATCTATTTATAAAGATATTGATAAAATAAAGCAAGTAAAACTAAATGATAAACTATTAGATAAATCATCTATATGGAATAGCTTATCTAAAGACAAGCAACAAGAACTATGTATGAAATATATTGAAACCATAGATTTAGGCTTTGATGAAAATAGAAAAGTAACAATTGAAAAAGTAAATTTTAGAAAGTCATTTCTAGAAGAATACAGTACCTTATTTACAGAAGGTATCGTTGATAAAGAAGTAACGGTATCTTACGAAGATACTACTGAAATAGTAAGTTTATCTTCTCCTAAAACAGAAAAAGAAATAAAAGACTACATTCACAAACTGCAAAACTATTATCAAGTAGAGTACTTTAAAATAGATGTAATAAGAAAAGAAGATGGAACTTTTTATCTAGATTATAGTCCAAATAAAAAGCAAGAAATTATAAAATTAATTCCAATCAAAGATGAAAAAAGCTTCAAACCTAATCTAGGTTATGGAGTAATAGCAGTATCATAAATCAAAAAGAGTGTACATGAATTTCAAAATAATAATGAAATAAATGTACACTTTTTCTTTAAAAATATTTTTAAAATTTCCAAAAAAATGTACAAATTGCCCCAAAAATCTTAAAAAAATAGCCAATTTTGTCAGACTTCTGACTGACAAATAAGCAATTTTAGGCATTTTTTATAGAAATTCTGTTAGACAAAAGTCAGACAATTTAGATCTTGTCGGACAATTACAATCTTCTGGAAACCTTATAATAC
>ERZ779982.723-NODE-723-length-15068-cov-2.496703_pt1 | contig 15068 bp, 12 predicted proteins | sample MGYA00511936_ERZ779982 | MGnify/ENA primary metagenome ERZ779982 (study PRJEB29588, sample SAMEA2146682) | human gut metagenome | biome: human gut; feature: human-associated habitat; material: faeces | place: Denmark | collected 2008/2010 ... | reverse complement strand
GTATGCCAGATATATCCGCCGCCGTCAATCGTGCCGTACTGTTTATAATTGTTGGAGACTTCGATTTTATTCAAAATCTTTTCCGTCGCGGCGATTTGGTACGGGCGCATGACAAGCAGCATATTTTCCGAAGAAAATACGCAGTATTTCGTCAGGATATTCAAAAGCGTATGCTTGGAAAGGAATGTCTTTGTAAAATCAATCAAGTCGGGGATAATCCGATTGTTTGCGTCTGCCCAAAAGGAAGTAAATTCAAAACTGTTGCTCGTGCGCTGCTTTTTGGCACTCTGTGCCTTTTTCGCGTCGCGGATATGGCTGTCGCGCGTGGTGTTACTATAATACTTGGTATGCGTTCCGTTGGAAATGACAAATATTTGCACATATTCAAACAGCCCGCTTTCCGCCCAAAAACTGTCGCGTTGGTAGCGGTTTATCTGATTGAACGCTTCCCGTATTGCCACGCCGCGGCGTTTGAGTTCGATATGAACGAGGGGGAGACCGTTTACAAGCACGGTAACGTCGTAGCGGTTTTTATAAGTGCCTGCGTTGTTCTCGTATTGGTTGATGACTTGCAGCCTGTTGGCGTGTATATCCGCTTTGTTGATAAGTGCAATGTTTTTTGTCAGCCCGTTATCTCGTTTGAAATTGATACGGCTGTCGCCTTCTTGCAGTTTCCGCGTTTTTTCTACAATGCTTTCGTTGGCGTTTGCGATATGTACGGAAAAGAACCGTTTCCATTCGGAATCTGTAAATTGTATGCCGTTCAAGGCTTCCAACTGTTTACGCAAGTTGGCAATCAAATCAGCATCCGTATGGATAGGTAAATATTCATATCCCTGCGTTTTTAACAGAGCGATAAACTCCCGTTCCAGATCGGCTTCGCTCTGATAGGCGTCACTGCGCACGGAACTTGCCGTATATTCCGCCACGACCGTGCTTTCATTCGATTGTGTTACGATGTTATAGTAAGCCATATTTTTATCCTCGGTTATCAATCTAAACTTTTCTATGCCTGATATAGAGTACAATAGCAAGGACGATCACAACTGTAAGCAAAACTCCCAAACCAATGACGATATAAAGCAGATAAGTTTCCAATATCATTACGATATAGCAGAGAGCAAAGGAAACAAGCGTAGAAATTATGAAATAAACGAATTTCATAACATCGCTATTAAACCACCCAAGTGCATGAAATATCATGCCTACCGCAGTATAGGAAATAATCCACGCTGCTGTTTTAACAAAAATTTTGCCCGCTATTGATATGTTGCTTTGCGTCATATTTAGAGTAACAAGCCAAGTGAGAAAATTGACAATGCCTTCAAACAATCCGCTTGTAAAAATGAATATAAAAAGTAAAAATGCAATAATAGCGGCAATTCTTCCTTTCATTGAGCGATTTCCTCAAACGTAAGCAATTTATCCCGATAGTATTCGTATTGCTTTTGGCGCGCCTCGATTTCCGCGGGCAAACCTTCGGAAATATCTGTTACAAGACTATGAAAATTATCTAAAATAGACGCTATTTTTTCTTGCACGGCAAGAGGGGGCAAAGGTATAGATATTAACTTTATTGACGGTACACTTGCATGAACCACCTTTGATTTTATTTTACCGTAACTCTTTTGCCGTTGCGCATCAGTTGTAGATAAAGCATAAGCAAGATATTTCGGGTTTTGTTTATGTTTCATAACCACAATATCGCCGCCTGCCAAACATTTATTGTTGCCTGTATAGGCACAAGACTTTGCTATTTCTTCTACGCTTTCGCCCGTTATAGCAAACAGTATATCGCCGTTTTCAAAATATTTTTTTGATGTTATTGCTTGTTCGTTTGTATGAGACACACACTTATCAAACCAAACATCGTAAGTAGTGTATATTTCGCCGTAGCGAACGCACGATATTCCTTCTGGTGTTAGCTCATCTCGTTTTATACCCGAACCGCGATACATTTCGGTTGCAATTTCTCCGAGTGTTTTATACTCTACGTTTTCTTGTTCTAAAATAAGTTTATCTCTATAAAATTCATATTGCTTTTTGCGAGCTGTAAGCTCCGCTGTAAGCTCCGCTGAAAGCTCTGTAAACTTATCCAGAATCCGCACGATTTCTTCCTGCACCTCAATCGGCGGAATAGGGATTTTAATTTTTGATAATTTTGAAGGATTAAGATGATTTATTGTAGTACCCGAAACACACTGCATTTTTAACTTTTCAAACCAACTGCCATTGAGTAAGTGAACTAAAAAACCACAATTTTGATGATGTTTTAATAGAATAGCGTCGCTGCCTAAATAAGCTTTATTGTTAAGCGTATAAGCAGAAGCCTTACCGATTTTTGCTTCTTTTGTTGTGCTCGATATAGGTAGTAGAATGTCAGTAAATTCAATCATTGGGCTATTATTCACTTTTTCTATATCTGTACTTGATTTAATTTGAGTAATATAATTTCCGTATGAAGTATATAACTCACCATATAAAATTATGGGAATGTTTCCATTTCCTATATCATCTTTACACAATCCTTTTCCTCTTATAATTTTACATACTTCTCCGAGCGGTCTATATTCCACCCCGTTTGGGCAAAGTTTTTGTATCAATTCTTCGAGTGTACTCATTTTTTGTCCTCTCAAATATCTATAAAAAGACGTAATTCTTGATTTATATATCTTCCAACGCCGAAAGTTATTCCTTGGGGGATAGTGTTCAGCAGTTTGGGAATCTCTTTCAATTCTAATAATTCATAACTATCTGCGCTTGCAAAGATTATAAACTTCAAATAATCGGCATATTGATTGATATATGTAAGCAATTTTCGATCAAATGCCAAACGATAAAACGCTATAAAACAGTTGTTTCGCATTATCGTTATATTCGCTCCGACAAGTTCTATCAAAAATATTCCGATAGATTTAACGCCTGTATAGTTTTGTAAACTCTTTATATGTTTTTCAAAATTGCGCTTAAACGATTTTACAAAACTTTCGTAGTTATATGCGGGGCAAACCATTTCATGCTTTGTAACTTTCAAATCGTAAGTGCCAATAACAGGATTTTTACGAGGGGGCGATTGCAGGAACTCAATTTTTTCTTGCTTGAAGGTCGCTCTGCTTTCCCGTTCAAAATCATTTACCGCGATATTATGTGCAGAGCCTTTTTTGTTTTCATTTGCTGCGGACACTTGAAAATGCTCAATGAATCCGCCGTCAAACAAAAAATCGGGGAATAGACTGCTTTCAGGGTTTGCGGTTGCCTTATTCAGAAAAGAAAGCAATCTTGTATCATTTTTATCCTTTGCTAATTTTTTAACTCGCTCAAAACACTCTTTTTCTTGTTGCCTTTGCATCTTATTTCCCTTTATATACTACACGACATCAGCTATTTGTTTTATTTTTCGCTTTCTTAGAGATTTCGCAAACAATTTTAATTGAATCGACATCAGATAGCTTCTGTTCGTTCGTCTTTATATCCGCCCTTATAAATTTAACTTTGCTTATTCCTTCTTTATAAAGAACAACATTGAAATCACTACAAACAATACCGAGTGTTTCCATAGGCAAATAACAGGAACTATATCTTATTCCGCATGGGGTTTGTTTACGTAAAATATCTGTAATACAATTCGTTGTTTCATAATATTGATTACGTTTATTCAATACGGCAAATTGCAATGGTAAATCAAAATTATTTTTCCAGTCTCTAATATCATCTGGCTGCAAATCGCCATAAAATGAATCTAAATATTCGAACAGTTCTTTATTTATTTCATTTCTTGACGGTGCTATTAAACATGCGTTTAATGTAACTCCCGCTATAAAATGATATAAATCTTTTTTATATAAACAAAATCCGCCCACTTCAATATCATCAGTACATTCATATGTCGCCAATGCATACTTTTCACCTGTTTGCATATGCGTTTCAAATAAGCAAATGGTTTCCGTACTGCCTAAGTAAAGAGCTTCTTGCCCCTTTTTATTCGCTCTGTTTTGAGGCTTGAGTGGTGGAGCTGTCCATTGCGAAGGTTCATTGAAGTCTGTATTACTATTAAATCTTCTTATTCTATATAATTTTGTTCCTTTTTTAATAACGGAAGTGCCAAAATCAAAATTTACTCCGAATTTATCTAATACTATGTAATTTGTTACTAAATCGAATAAATTCGCGCAATCACACAAAACCTCATATTTTGCTTTTTCGATTTTTTGGCTATCTTTATTTTTTATAGCTTCTATAAGTTTATTGACTTTTTCGCGTGCAATCTCGTCAGCAAACAAATTGGTTACTCCTCAATCTCTGCAATGATTTTATCAATTTCGTCGCGCAGGACTTGTTCGCGGGCGACGATTTCGGCGATTTGATTATTCAACTCTTTTATATCGACTTTTTCCCGCGTGTCTTGCTTTTCAACGTAAGTGCTGACGGACAGGTTAAAATCGTTTTCACCAATCGCAGCGTTCGGCACAACTTTGGCAGTATATTCCACGTCCTTACGCTCGGTAAAAAGCCGCAATATATTTTCTATATTTGTATCGGTCAGCTTGTTGTTATTGGTAACTTTCACGCATTCCGCACTTGCATCGATAAAAAGCACGTCGTTACTCGTTTTCGATTTTTTCAGCACCATAATACAAGTAGCAATGCTTGTGCCGAAAAATAAATTGCTGGGTAATTGTATAATACAGTCGATGAAGTTGTTTTCAACGAGATATTTGCGTATCTTCTGTTCTGCGCCGCCGCGATAGAAAATACCGGGGAAACAAACGATAGCCGCCACGCCGCTCGTAGCCAGCCAAGAGAGCGAGTGCATAATAAACGCCATGTCCGCATAACTCTTGGGGGCGAGAATGCCTGCGGGGGAGAAGCGAGGATCGTTGATAAGCAGAGGATCGTCGCTGCCTTTCCATTTGGTGGAATACGGCGGATTGGAAACAATCGCTTCAAAAGGTTCGTCATCCCAATGCTGGGGCTTTGTCAACGTATCTTCGTTGGCAATGTCGAACTTGTCGTAATCGATGTCGTGCAAAAACATATTGATACGGCAGAGGTTGTACGTTGTCAAATTGATTTCCTGACCGAAAAAGCCTTGCCGCACGTTTTCTTTGCCGAGAATTTTTGCAAACTTCAAAAGGAGCGAGCCGCTGCCGCAAGCGGGATCGTACACCTTATTGACTTCGGTTTTACCCACAACGGTGAGTTTCGTCAAAAGCTCGGAAACTTCCTGCGGGGTAAAGTATTCGCCGCCGCTTTTGCCCGCATTGCTTGCATACATGCCCATCAGGAACTCATAGGCGTCACCGAAAGCGTCGATTGTATTATCCTTATAGTCGCCAAGTTTCATATCGCCGATGCTGTCGAGCAATTTGACGAGTTTTTCATTTCTTCTTGCGACCGTCGCGCCGAGTTTGTTGGAATTTACGTCAACATCGTCAAACAGTCCCTTAAAGTTTTCTTCGCTGTCCGTACCTTGCGCCGAACCTTCGATTGCTTTGAATATCTTTTCGAGCGTTTCGTTCAGGTCAGCGTCGCTTTTCGCTCTTTTGCGCACATTGACAAATAATTGGCTGGGAAGAATGAAAAAGCCCTTTGTCTTGACCATATCATCGCGAACCTGTTCGGCTTCTTCGTCTGAAATGTCGGCATAGTTGAAAGCGGTGTTGCCCGCTTCATATTCGCCCGCATTGATATAGTCGGTTATGTTTTCCGAGATGTAGCGATAAAACATGAACCCCAAAACGTATTGCTTGAAGTCCCAGCCGTCAACGCTGCCGCGCAAATCGTTGGCAATGTTCCAAATTGCTTTATGTAATTCTTCGCGTTCTTGTTCTTTCATCGAATTTGCCATAGTAGTTTCCTTTTGAAATTCTAATTTTATAATGTGATAACAATTTGAGGGGGCAAGTCCCACGTTGTGTCATTTGATTTATTCCTATCTTCTTTGCAGTCGTTAATATCTTTTTTGCATTGCGTCCCAACTTCTTGCGGCAAAAATTGAATTAAATTCAAAATATTTGCTTTCAAATTAGCACTTTTTTCACCGTCTACACCTTGAACATAACATTCATTAAAACCTCGGTAGAGTAATAAGAATTTATTGTGCATTACGGCATTTCTTAATTCCTTCAAAGCGAAAAAGTTATCAGTTAAATGTCTACCGGAAGGGAATAGGCATAGCTTTTTTATTGCTTTTGGTAATTTTTGACTTTGAATTAGCAACGATGAAAAATCAAGATGCTCTAACGCATCATTCAAATTATTACTATTATCTTTAAGTTTTTTTCTTAATTCGGTTATCCAAAATCGCTGTCGTACTTCATTTATGTAATGGTCAAGTATAATAGCTCTGTAAAACTCTTCAAGGTAAGATAAATACTTAAACAATACAAGACGAATACGTTTATCATACCTATAAGTAGAGGCTACTTTTGTATATTCGATATTTCCACTTTCACTCCATGGTAGCAATTTCTCTTTTATCAAAATGTGTTTTTCGATACCTTTGGTTTTTAGGTAATTTGCAATGCGTGTATTATCTTCATCGCTTATGATTAGATTTTGATAAAAAATTTTTTCTCTTTCAGTCATGTTCATTTGACAAACTCATTTAGCGTTTCAAGAAAAACAGAAAATGATTTAACTCCATCTTGTTTTTTTAAGTGTAAATTCTTTAATACAAGGTACCGCTGTTTAAATTTAAGCCAATCACCATTTTCTTTAACGATTTTAAAGCGTTCAAAATAATTCGATGATTGCTTAACTTGATTCCAAATATACCTTCCTGTCGATTTATCATTTATTAGTCTGTAAAATAGACCGTCATCACCTTCTACGACAATAGCAACATCAAATGAGAAGTGAAGTTTATTGTTGCGAATTAGTTTGACCGTGATCACAGAGGTTGAGTCGCACGTATGTGTATAATCGGAAACACATTCCTTTAATATTTTGTTGAATCGACTGACAAAAATATCTTTAATCTGTTTTGGATTGTTTAACAAACCTTTTTTATCTCTTTGTAAAATAATGTTATAATCCAAGTCAAAAGATTCGTCGCTATTTTGTGTTACAAGCCTTTTGTCTCCGCTTCCAATAAGTCTTATGTCGAAAGTAAAATAATCTCTAACTTCTTCTTGAACCGCATGAAGTATATCCATACACCAGCTTTCAAGTTCTTTGACTTCGCTTTGCTTGGCAAATTTATATGCCATAATACACCTCACAATTTTTTAATTTTATAAGCGTTCTATTAGTTTTATATTTGGATTTTTTCCCGCCTCGTCAATTAAACCCTGCGTAAAGCCTGCCGTACTGAAAAGAATATACTGTACGTTTTTCGTCTGCGTGAGTTTGAGCATGGCTTCGGACTTTTCTTGCAAAGTATGCAAAACGGATAACCCTTTGGGTGAGGTTGTGTATTTGCATTCGCCAAGCACAAGGTTGCCGTTCGCGGTATCAATGCCGACGATGTCGATTTCGCCCGCTTTCGCTCCCCAATACCTGCCGACTTTATCAAAGTGGAAGCTCCAAGTATTCGCGGCGGAAAGCTCCCACATTTTTTCACGGCAGACATCCTCATAGACAAAAGACGCATAGTTCTGAGCAAAGCCTTTTTTGATTTGCGACAGAACGAAAGCGGTTTCACCCTTTTCAAGATAGGCACGATAGGGATAGACAAACTTGAACCAGAAAGCAATAAAGTTATCGGCTATGCGGTACAGTCCGCTTTTGCTCTTTTCGGGAGCCGTCTCCGTTACGGGAACTTCGCGTTCAACAAGATCCAAGTCCATCAAAACTTTCAGATACTTTGTAAGCCCCGTCTGTTTCAAACCGAGATTTGTTGCTATATCGGAAAGATTGCGGTTACCCATGGCAATCGCCTTAATGAGTGAAAAATAGCTGCCGATTTCGCTTACCTCTTTTTGTAAGAGGAAGTAAGGCTCTTCATAGAGAAAACTCTGCGAATTAAGCACGTTTTCTTCGATTGCTTCGAAAATATCAGTATAATTACAGAAAGTTTCGATATACTTCGGAACGCCGCCCGTCACCGCATAAAACGGGAGCAGTTCGTTATTTTCCCGTCCTTCAAAAAATTCATGATAATGGCTGAACGGTATTTGTTTGAGTTTGATTTGTGCTGTGCGTCTGCCATAAAGAGGAGAACTGTAATCGAGTGTCTGCGACTTCATGAGCGATACGAGCGAGCCGCACAAAATCAACATAACATTCGCGTCTTTAAGCAGCGTATCCCAGACCTTTTGCATAACGGACGGGAATGCCGAATTGGACTGCCCGATATATTGGAACTCGTCGAACACGATTATTTTTTTCGTTTCCGTCTTATATTCGACAAGCGTTTTGAAAACAGTAAACCAGTCAACGGCGGCGGACTTCAAAAGTTCGTTGCCCGTAAACTCGGCAACCTGCGTTTTGAAGTAATTCAAATTTTGCATTTCAGATTCTTCGGTCGCAAGAAAATACAGGGAATCCGAATGTCTTTTCAAAAATTCCGCGATAAGCGCCGTTTTTCCGACACGCCGCCTTCCATAGACGATGACGAGGGAGGATTCGTTTGAATAATATTGTTTTTCCAACGCATCTAACTCTTTTGCACGGTTGACGAATTTTTGCATTTCGTACCTCCGAAAGGTTCTTATCTAATATTATACTCAAAATTATAATAATTGCAAGTATAATTTAATAATATCAATAAATTTTTTGTTCGGCTGAGAAAGATTTTTTCGGGTATTTTGTCGAAATAGTTGTTTGCTATTGTTTCAAAACAAGCCAAAAAACGGGGCAAAATTGCCCCGTTTTTACCTATAAAAAACCTGTTTTTGACTGTCTGAAACGCCCTAAAACGGAAAAATAGCAAACGGTAGCAAACAAATCGCCGTTTTAGGGGTGTTTGCTATTGCTCCGCGTTTTTCCCTAAATAGAGGATTTCATACCATATCTTGTGTTTTATAGCAAACACTTTTTTTTAGAATATTTGATTTGCCATTGACCTTTTATCGCATATTCGCGCATAACGCATCCGCGCATTCCTTTTTTTACGCATTCTTTTTTATATTTAGGTTTAACGACAGTCAATTCTACCATATCGTACTCTTTAAAGCGTATAGGCAAAAAAGATGTGTGCTCAAAGAAATTCGGACGGTTCACGACCTCTTTGAAATAGACTTTCAACTTGAACCCAAAAGAAATGAGATTTAATTCGACAAAATGCCCGAAAATTTTTCGGCAGATTTTTAATTACGGATTAAATACGTTGAGTGTGAGATGATTTTTACTACCGATTTAGGCGTATAAAATATTTTATATCGGTGATAAATATACCTTAATATGTTGTATGGAAATGATTAAGGATATTTATCTATGGATAAGAAAAAGGTTATCGCCAGAATTGAGCAATTAAGAATAGAAAAAGGTATTTCCGTATATCAATTAAAAGAGAATGCGGATATATCTTCGACTATATATCAATGGAAGAAAAACGCGACGAGAGACAGAAACAGAACTCCGTCATTGAGGTCAATCGAAAAAATCTGCGATTATTTGGGGGTATCGCTTTCTTATTTCTTTGCGTTTGACGAAGATACTCAAATCGACGTAAAAAACAAGGAGCTTACAGAGGCTATTAAAAAATTAAATAAAGAACAAATACATGTTTTAGAATTGTTGATTAAAGAGTTTAATAAAAATTAACGGTGGAGTAATATGCGCATGAGCGAAAAATCCACAATTTTGAAATGAGAAAGGAAAATTTTAAGAAAAATCGGGCGAATTGTCGAAAGTATCGCGCCAAACCGTTTTCCGACAAAAATCGTTTGTAAAATCCGTAAAAAAATTTATAATATAAATTATTCGATAAGTTTATTTACTTCATTGTCTTTCCTTACGGAGTAGCGGCAAGGTATGGACAATTTCGTAAAAAACGGTTATTATCCAATTATTTTCACAAACAATCAGTTTAGCAAATTACAGGAGCAGGCAACTGCTCCTGTAAAAACAAGGAAGTAAAGATGTTAGAGTTAAAAGCGCTCACAAAAGAATACAGGTCAAAATCCGGAAACAGCATAGAGGCATTGAAAAATGTTACTTTAGAGTTGCCGGAAAAAGGGCTTATCTTTATCGTGGGGAAAAGCGGATGCGGCAAAACTACGCTTCTGAACATGATAGGAGCAATAGATACTCCGACGTCCGGAACGCTGTCCATCTACGGACGGGAAACAAACCTTAACAATCCCGCCCTTGCAGACGCATATCGTTCAAAGTATATCGGATTCGTTTTTCAGGAGTATAATCTTCTGGAAAACGATACGGTAACGGAGAATATACGTCTTGCCGGGGTGCTTTCGCATGAAACCTTAGATGTTTCAAGCGCGCTGGAGGACGTTGGATTGGCGGAATATGCAGACCGCTACGCAAACGAATTGTCCGGAGGGCAGAAACAGCGGGTAGCGGTAGCGCGTGCATTGGCAAAAAATTCGGCAGTCATATTGGCGGATGAACCGACGGGCAATTTAGACAGCGCGACCGGAAAAGAAATTTTTGAGTTGCTGAAAAAGGTATCCGAAAAGCGTCTGGTCGTTGTGGTTACGCACGACAGGGAAGCAGCGAATAAATACGGCGAGCGCGTAATCGAACTCTCAGACGGAGAAATCGTGTCTGACAGCGCTCCGTATGCCGGGCAGGCATTGGCGGAAGCCAAAGAAGAAAAAGCTGTCAAGCGGCTGCCCTCTCGGGAGATAGTAAAGAGAGGCGTAAAAAATCTCGCTTACCAGAAGGGTCGCTCCATTGCCGCTTTAATTCTGCTGTTTTTATCCATGACCGTCCTGTTATGGAGCCAGTTGTTTGCGCGTTTTGATTCCTCTTACGTTTTGGCAGATACGTATCAAAAAAGCGGCGCAGAACACATTATATTAATTCAAACCAGAAAAGGAATTCTGCCGCCAATAGGTAACAGTCGATGTCTAAGGCTTGCCGAAAAAACGGTGGAAAAGATAGGCGCACGCAAGATTTTTGGCTCAAACCTGGGAGCTGTAGTTTTTGTCGGGCAAAAATCCGAAGTAACGGATATGGGTTATGAATTTTATGACGGAGCGGTAGAGCTCCTTGAGGACGACGATTTTTATGTGACAGATTTGAAATTACACTATTTATTAGAATTGGAAGAAATTATCGAAAATTACAGTCAATATGTCGGAATGCAGATACCCAGCGGATATTATGCTGGTATGAGAATAGCCGGTGTAGTAAAAACAGATTTCCTCAATTATTATGAATATGTTTACGTACAATTGCCGAATCCGCATATTGAACCATATTATTATCTGGCTTTAAAGGAAGATTTGACGGAACTTGAAAAAGAAAAAGCCGAGGCATGCGCGTATGCCACTATGTTTATTTCAAAAAAAGGCGCGGTAAAGTACGAAAATCGTTTTTTGGTAAACGAGTATCAAGATGCAACGCATGAGGAGGAAGATTTACAGGTCAACCACCCGTTGGAGTTTGAGATTACGCATAATAGCTCTGTAAAAGACCTGCAATATTTCTTTATTTATGATGAAGCAGTTGAAAATTGCGTAACGGCAAACGGAACGGGAACGTATCAGCCGAAGGGGCGCGAAGTGGTCTTTTCAGCCGATTTGTATCGGAAATATTTTGAACCGGATTACGTCACCAATACACGCCCTGAGTATATAGGCAAAACATTTACCATGAGCCTCAGGGAGCAAGGCGAATCGGAAACGCTGGTAGTATTAGACGATATGATTCTGGCAGGAGTGTATTATGAGCCGATTTTTTATGACGCAGAGGGAAATAATGAGCGTCCTGGTATATATATGTCCAAAGACGAAACAACGGATTTTTATGCTTATGGGCTGGGCATGGGAGAAATAGGCGCAATATTTAATGCGGCTCCGTCTGAAAATTACGGAAAACTGTTTAAAGCATTGAGAAAAGACGGTATATTGGTATTTTCGCCATATTCGGTCAAGATATATGAACAGGAATCTGTTTTTGTGCAATTTTCGATTATATTTGCTTTGATTGCCGCAGTGCTTTTGGTCATAACCATCCTGATGATTATAAACGTGATTTCATATTCGATACTAAATCAGAAGCGGGAAATAGGAATCTTGCGGGCTATGGGAATACAGGCGGGCGACGTAGTAAAGATTTATCTGATTAAAATATTGATTTTGGCATTGATTACCTTAGTGTTAGCCACCGCGCTTATATTCGGGGCGGTTGCGGTAACGAATCAGCTTATGTGCGACATAACGCTGGAAGGTATCCTGTGGTTAAGATACGACGTCTGGACATTTCTGTTCTCCTTAATCGCATGTATAGGAATTCCTGTTTTGGCGGCGTTGATTCCGCTCAGAAAAATCATCAAGATGAAGCCTGTCGATGCTATCAAAGGCTGACAATAAATAATTACAGGCGCGGAAATATATTATTTTCCCGCGCCTTTTTCCGATATTTAACGAAAAATATCCTTGCCCATTGCTGTTTTTTGTTCTCCATTTTTTTTAAGGAAAACGGCTTTTAGCGTACTTTTAATTTTTTTTCGTGTTCACGAGCGCTGCGACTGACCGATTGATATATCATATAAGGAAATTTTAAGAATATTTATTCGACTGAACGAAAAAGAAAGAGCGGCAAACGGATTTTTGCCGCTCGGTTTTTTATGCTTGGTTATAAATCAAAGCTTTTTCCAACCTGCATACAGTCTCAGCTCTTCGCCGTCGGGAATCTCCGCCTTTGTATCGAAGTCCCACAGATTTATTGCTTCCGTTTCGGTATACCAACCCGTAAAAACATATCCTTCACGCTTGGGTACAGGCGGCTCGGGAATCTTTTCGCCGCTTTCAACGTCCTCTGCCCTGAAATACCCCCTGTTGACTGCTGCGGAGTAGTTATTCATAAACGCTACATTTGATATAGATAAATAAGCTTTCCCCCAATAAGACTGATCTACTTTATCAGATTCATCGTATAACTCTTTATAAACATATATCTTAGGTTCCCACTCAATTAATGTAAAAGGAATCATCCCGCAATACAAAATTTTAAAACAATGAGGAAACAGTCCGTCTTCCCATAACAGATTATTTGGGTAAAAATAAAACAAGGCCTCCCTGCAAATTTTCTTTATATTATCATGTAAATATAGTCGTTCCAAATTAGAGCTTTCTATTCTATAATTTCCACCGCTAATCCATGAACGTTTATAATACCCTATGTGCGTCACATCCATTCCGTCAATTGTGGGCGGAACGTCGAGAGAAGTCTGCTCCTTGCCGATTTCAGTCAAACCCACGATTGCAACTTCGCGGTCATCTGAATTTTGAGGGAAAAAGGTATTCTTGCCTATGACAATATATTGCCAATAACCGTCTTCATATATTTTGTGATTTTGAATACACGCTGTTAAACCAGTAGTCAAAAATACAAATGCGATTAAAAGGGCTATATGCCTGAAAAAATTTGTTCCTTTCATTATTCCCGCCATTTTATTTTTTGCGTCTTCCATACTGCCTCCGATTTGAACAACGACAAACAAACGTATTTTTAATGTGCCTTGAATTCGCAAAACAGCTTAAAACTCTGCACCCCATTCGACGATGCAGTTTCCGTTCCAACCGTTCTCCCAACCGTCGGGCTTGCTTTCGTATGCTGTTTGAATAACCACATCCGTCAATCCGTCAAATACGCCTTTTTCTATTACCGTGACATATTCGGGTATCTGAATGGTTTTTACTGTTATTCCAGTCAGGTCAATCTCTCTGTCACTTTTTCTTAATTCCAATGTATTAAAACGATGATGGCAATAAGGTGTTATCGACCTGACTTTTACAATTTCTTACTCATAAATATAAGGTTCACAATATAAATAATCTAAGATTATACATACCTCTGCATTATGAAAATCGACAGCGTGATATATAGCATAATGTTGTATCGTTATCTTTTTAACGTGAGAACCATCCACCTCTTTAGTTTCAGAGGTAAAAAAACCAATATGTTTGCCTAATTGAATTACTTTATATCCGTCAATATATTCCGGAATAGTAATTTCTTCCGAATCAGGAACTTCTATAAGGTATAATCTGTTGCTTGAATTAACGTAATAAACAAAACCGTCCTCCGTTGTCTGAAATCGATTTTCGAAACTAAATATATTTTCCCAATCGAGCCAGCACCCCGTTAACGTACACGTCAACAATATTGATATCAACCCTATAGCTGAAATTTTTAATATTTTTTTCATTTTCCTCCTCATCCAAATTTAAGCTGCGGGCGTCCCCTTTCTGTCGACTAAATTTCAAGCTCAGTTTATTTAAATGTTTTTTATAGCTTATGTTTTGTTTGTTTTAAAGTTTAAAAGCGACATTTGACCGTTCAAGCGTATAACGCAGAAACAATTTATTTTAAGCAGCCGTCACAAAAACGAAACGGGCATACCGTTAATGTTATTATATTATCACACGTCCGTCCTCTTGTCAACAAGTCAAAAAACAATTGTTTTAGCGCTGCTTGGCGCAGCCTGTGCGTTTTAAAAGATTTCGACAAAAACTACATTTTTCGACCGAAAAGACGCAAAATTTACATAACGGACAATTTTTCCGAGTTCTGTTGCATAATACCGTCAAACATGATATAATCTTTTAAAAGACAGCCGCAAACTTGTTTCGGTTTTTCAAGGAGGCACAAATGGAATTTTGGTGGAACAACATGTTAACGCTGCAAAAGGTGCTTTTTATCGTCGCCTGCGCCACAACTCTGATTATGGTTATCCAAATTATACTTATGCTTGTAGGCGCCGGCTCCAACGGCTTCGAGGCGACCTTGTAGGCGGCGCGGATTTTGACGGAGACGCCGATTTCGACGGAGGCAGCGACATAGCTCAGAGCGACTTGGGCGCTTTCGGCATGAAGCTGCTCGGCATAAGAAGCATAATGGCGTTTCTGTGTATTTTTTCGTGGGTGGGCTACACCTGCGTTTATCTCATGGATTGGTGGTGGGCTTTGCTCAGCGGGGTGGGCGCCGGCGTC
>ERZ779982.713-NODE-713-length-15184-cov-1.691520_pt1 | contig 15184 bp, 13 predicted proteins | sample MGYA00511936_ERZ779982 | MGnify/ENA primary metagenome ERZ779982 (study PRJEB29588, sample SAMEA2146682) | human gut metagenome | biome: human gut; feature: human-associated habitat; material: faeces | place: Denmark | collected 2008/2010 ... | reverse complement strand
CCGACAGACTCATTATCCGCGCGCCGTTTTGCGGTATGAAAGGTTCAGGCACGGCAAAGGTGGGAGAATATCGCGCATTGAAACGCGCGGCAAGGTCGCGGGCAAGCTCTAAATGCTGCTTTTGGTCGGCGCCCACGGGCACCAAATCCGTCTGATAAAGCAGAATGTCGCTTGCCATAAGAACGGGATAATCCATGAGTCCCATGTTGAGATTTTCGCTGTGGCGGCGCGCCTTTTCCTTGAACTGCGTCATGCGGTTCAACTCTCCGACATAGGTGAGGGTGTTCAAAACCCAAGCCAGCTCGGCGTGCGCGGGCACGTGGGACTGAACGAAAACAGTGCTTTTTTCGGGGTTTATGCCGCAGGCAAAGTACAGCGCGGCAAGCTCCAAGGTGTTGTTCCTGAGCGTCGAGGGCGTTTGCTGCACCGTTATGGCGTGCATATCGACAACGCAGAATATGCAGTCGTATTTATCCTGCAACTCCACCCAATTCGCCAACGCTCCGAGATAATTTCCGATAGTAATCTGACCGCTTGGCTGTATTCCGCTGAATATGATTTGTTTTGCGTTTTGCTCGCTCATCTGCACCGACCTCTCCCGACGCGTTATTCATGTTTCTTTTTTAGCTTAAATAATATCACAAACAACGATTTTTGACAAGCAAAAGCGTACTCTAACGCTTTTGCGCCGAATTTTTCAATTAAAATATATAATTTCAACGGCGTTTGCAAAAAAAACGTCCCGTAAAACGGGACGTTTCGTTCACTCTGCAAATTTCGATATAAATACGGGAAGGTTTTCGCGGGCGCAGCTTATGGAAAGAGTAAATTCCACCATAAACATATTGGACAGCATTTCCAGCTCGGTCATAATGCCGCTTATTTCCTTTATGTCCTTGCGCACGATTCTCGCCATGCTGTCCACAAACACCTTTTCGATGTCGTAGTTGCCTGCAAGCACGCCTTTGAGAAAAGCGATAAAGGTCTCTTCGCTGTCGACCTTGTATTCGCTTGCGTCAATTAACTTGATGGTGTGTTCAAGGTCATGTATACGGGAGTTGTCCTTGTCGATGTAGACAACAACGCCTTTGGCTTCCTCCACGCTTCTGTTTGCGGAATCCACCATTTTTTTCGTTTTGCCTGAGCCTTTTTCTCCGTAAATAATGTTGATTTTTGCCATTCTTTGTTTCGACCTCCGATTGATTGGCGAATTGTTTGATTGTTAATATTGTAACAGAAATCCTTTCTTGTTCAAGCCTTTTGAATGAAATTTCACTTAATTTCTTCAATAAACCTTTTCAGACGCTCCACGCCCTCGCGTATGCGGTCAATGCTTAGCGTGTAGGTGAGCCGTATGTAGCCGTTTATGCCGAAGCATTCGCAGGGGATGGTGGAAACGTGCGCGTGCTCGGTCAGCAGCTCGGAAAATTTAAGAGCGCTGTCTATCGTCTCGCCGCGGTACTTTTTCCCCAGCAGGGCGGAAATATCCACCATAACGTAAAACGCGCCGTTGCCCTTGACGTACTTAATCGAAGGCACCTCGTCCAAAAAGCTCCACAGCGCGTTGCGTCGCTCCTCGAACACGGCGCGCATATTTTTGATAAAGGCTTCTCCCTCGTCGAGCGCGGTAACCGACGCATACTGCGCTATCGTGTTGGGATTGGAGGTTTGATGGCTTTGCAGCGCGCCCATATACTTTGCGACATAAGCGGGACTTGCGGCGTAACCGATTCTCCACCCCGTCATGGCGTAGGACTTGCTGAGTCCGTTGATGAGGATTGTCCTGTCCTTCATGTCGTCTATTTGGGCGATGGAAAAATGCTCCATTCCGTCGTAGGTTAGCGCCTCGTAAATTTCGTCCGCGACAATCCACACGTCGGGATGACGGCGCAGCATCGCTGCAAGCTCTTCTATTTTTTCTCTGCCGTAAACCGTGCCGGAAGGATTGTTCGGCATATTCAGTATCAAAGCGCGGGTTTTGTCCGTAACCGCCTTTTCAATCAGTCCGACGTTCAAGGCAAAGCCCTCCTCCGCTTTTGTCTCCACAACGACGGGTTTTGCGCCGCAGATTTTTATCAGCTCGGGATAGGTCAGCCAATAAGGGCTTATGATTATGACCTCGTCCCCCTCCTGACACACGGTCTGCAAGGCGTTGAAAAGGCTCTGCTTGGCGCCCGTGCTTATCACTATCTGTTCCGGCTGATAATCGAGTGCGTTGTCTCGTTTAAGCTTTGCGCAAACCGCCTTTTTCAAGGGAGCGATTCCGCTTGCGGGAGTGTATTTAGTCAATCCCTTGTCGAGAGCGTCCTTCGCCGCGTTCACGATAAACTCGGGCGTGTTGAAGTCCGGTTCGCCCGCGGCAAAGCTGACGATATCCACTCCGCTTTCCTTGAGCTTGTTGGCTTTCGCCGTGATTGCCAGCGTCAGGGACGGCGAAACGTTTTTGGCACGATTGGTTATATTAAGCATTTTTTATGTCCTCCAAAGGCTTAATCCTTGTGTTTTGTCTTTTTTATTCTCCCTTTTCCAGCCTTGCGGTTTGGTCGGCAAGTCTCAACGCTTCTATCATCTGACCTATATCGCCGTTCATAAAGCTGTCCAACGAATAAAGCGTAAAATTTATTCTGTGGTCGGTGACTCTGCCCTGCGGAAAATTGTAGGTGCGGATTCTTTCGCTCCTGTCGCCCGTCCCTACCTGAGTTTTTCTCGCGTCGGCATACTCCTTGTCCGCCTGCGAGCGATAAAAATCGTAAAGCTTGCTTTTGAGCGTTTTCATCGCCTTTTCGCGGTTTTTAATCTGACTACGTTCATTTTGACAAGTAACAACAATTCCTGTTGGAATATGTGTCATACGAACTGCACTATCAGTCGTATTAACATGTTGTCCACCTGCTCCACTAGAACGATATACATCTACTTTTAAATCGGCATCTTTAATCTCAATATCTACTTCATCTGCTTCTGGCATAACAAGTACCGTTGCCGTAGATGTATGAACCCTTCCTTGTGTTTCTGTTTGTGGAACTCTTTGTACACGATGTGCTCCACTTTCGTATTTTAACTTAGAATATACATTTTCACCTTTTACCATAAATTGAATTAAAGAATAACCACCCATCTCACTTGGATATTCTTCTAATACTTCAATTTTCCAACCTTCTTTTTCAGCATACTTAGAATACATACGGAATAAATCTCCAGCAAAAATATTTGCCTCATCCCCTCCTGCTGCACCACGGATTTCCACAATAACATTTTTTCCATCCATTGGATCTTTTGGAAGTAATATAACTTCTATCTCTTTTTCTAAGCTTGCTTTTTCCTGTTCTAATGTATTTAATTCTTCTTTTGCCATTTCACCAAGCTCTGGATCATGAATCATTTCTTTCGCATCAGAAATACCAGACTCTATTTTTTTATATTTTTGATATGCATCATACGCATCTTTTAACATTGCCTGCTCTTTCGTTCTCTTTAACGTCTCTTTTACATTTGAGATAATTTCCGGATTCATTAACTCATCATTTAATTCTAGATAACGCTTTTCAATCATCATCAATCTTTCAATCATGCGTATCCTCTCCTCACTAAATTCCACTAAATTATACTATAAAATCTATAATTTCACAAGTAAAAATGTTTATCTTAACCTAGATAAACATTTTTTACATATTCCTTACTCATGATACGATTTCTTTCTTTTGTACTCTCATGAGTATAATATGAGTATGGTTTTAATTTAGTTTCTGTTTTTTCCCCTTTTTTCTTTTCTTTTGTAAGAACATTTCTAATTTCTACTTTTTCTCTATGCTCTTGTTTTGCTTTATTATAAACATCTAATAAACTTTTACTCATTTGTTTTTTAGGATCTGTATCACGGTATAAATCAATTCGTTTCTTTAATGATGACATAAATTTATCAACTGTTACAAAATCAATACGATCATGAATACGAGCTGACTCTACATACTCTGTAATTAAGACAGCAATATATTCAATACTTTCCATTCCTGCTCCATATGGATTTTTATGAATACCAAATGCTTTCTCTGCTTGTTCATTTTCTTTTACAAATCTTTTAATAAATGGATTTGGTTTATGAATATTCCAATAAATTAAAGGTTGACGTAAACAATATTTGCGAATTGCTTTCGCCATTTGTTCTGTCTCGACAAAAATACGAATATTCGCATTTGTATTATGAGTGCTAGCCTTTACCTCAGCAGGAATTTCATGTTCTAAGAAATAATCGATTAATAACATGGAAATCATATCACAACTCTCTGGTTTAGCTGGGATAATAATCTCATAATTACGTGCTTTATGATGTGGGTCTTTCTTATCGTGAATAGAAAACTCAATATATGGTGGAAAACAAGTACCCTTTGATAAATAAAATTGCTGATTGGAAAATTCCGTAAAAATATCAGAACGATTTAATAATGGATATGAAATTTGTTCTCCTGCCTGTTGCACCCCATATTTATTTAATTGGGCCATGATGAAGCGAAGATCAATCTCCTCTTGCGGCTTTTTTTCCATTCCTTGTCTAATTTCATCAAAGAAATGTTTCATCTCATTATATTGTCCTTTATTACTATTCATATAAATCCCCCCTCACATGAAATAGTTGATTATCATAACACAGAAATTTTAGATTGTCAAGTGTTTGTCCACTCCCTCTTATTTCTATTCCTTTTCAAAGACTATTTATAGTATAATGATATAAGTAATATATTAAGTATAGATAGAAGGTGTATGGATGGCAAAAAAGAAGAAAAAGAAAATTGATGAATTGGAACAATTGCAAGATGAAATGGAAGTAGATACACTATTTAATTCTCTTATAACTGATGAGATTAAAGAAGAAAATTCAACTGATGAAAAAGTAGAATCTAATATCTTCCAAAGAGAAATTGATCATCCAAAAGCAATGATAGAACAAAAAGAAAAAGAAGAGAAAAAAGAAAAAGTAAAACAAGAATTAGAACGTGTAAGAAAAGAAACAAAAAAAACAACCTATAAATCCAATTTCTTATCTGCTTTTTTACTATTTATTACAATGGTATTAGAAACTTGTTATTTAGCTTATAATATCGTTTATATGACAGATGAGAAAAATCAATTATTTTTAATTATCAATAGTATTTTACTTCTTATTGTAACTGGTTCATTTGGACTTGGTATGTTCGTAAAAAAAGAGCGCAGTCGTCGAACTATGAATGTCATTACTTCATTTTTATTGGTTTCAGCAATTGCCTTTAACATTTTAGTCACTACCAATGTCATTAACTTACCAACAAAATCAGTTGTTTTAGATTTTAGAAATCAACAAGTGATTAAAGCTATGAAATGGGCAAACAACCATAATATTAATCTTACTACTAAGTATGAATACAGTGATGAATTTAAAGAAAATACCATCATGAAGCAAAGCGTGAAACCTGATACATTAACATCAAAAGTAAAATCAATGGAAGTTGTTGTATCAGACGGGCCAAACTATGACTTGGAAGTAAATATTCCTGATATGATTGGTTGGAATGTCGATGAAGTAGTAAAAATAATTAAAAAGAACAAACTTGATCATGTTACAATCGATTATGAATTTAAAGACGATATCAAACGTGATGAAGAATTTGAACAAAATAAATCAGGTAATATGAAACGTAGCGATGAATTAAAATTAAAATTCTCATTAGGAAAAGAAGAAGATTTAGATCCAGTCAAATTAAAAGATCTCACTGATATGGAAGAGTTTGATGCGACACTATGGTTAAAAAGGAATGGTATCAAATACGATATTGTTTATGAATATAATGATGATGTAAAAAAAGATCATGTTATTAAAACAGATCCAAAAGCAGGTACTGTTATTAAACAAAATGAAATGAAAGTTAAAATATATATTTCAAAAGGAAAGAAAATTAAAGCTCCTGACTTTACAAAAATGTCACTAGAAGAAATTGAAAAATGGGCAAATCAAAACCATATGAAAATAAATTATAGCAGTGAATATTCAAGTTCTGTGAAAGCAGGAAATGTTATTCGTGCCAGTGTAAAAAAAGGTGATAGTGTTGATGAAGGAACAACGATCCATATTATCACTTCTAAGGGGCCTTTAAAAATGATTCGTTATGGTGATAATGATGTCGATAAAATTAGAACATTTGCCAGCGAACATGGATTACAATTTGTTTTAAATGAAGAATTTAATGATCATGTTGAAAAAGGAAACATCATCAGTGTTGATAAAAAGCCAGGACAAACATTAAGTCAAACCGAAACAATTACAGTTGTTGTATCACTTGGTAAGAAAAGAAGTATTCCTAATTTCATTGGTATGACGAGAAGTGATGCAAAAAAAACATGTGATAACAATGGACTTAGTTGTACATTTAATTATGCTTATTCAACTAAAACAAAAGATACAGTTATCAATCAAAATAAAACAGCAGGAAGTGAAGTATCTGATGGAACGAGTGTTGTATTAACAATAAGTAATGGTCAAAGACCTACAACAAATACAGGTGGAGGAAATCATAGTAGTAATAATAACAACGGTGGAAATTCATCAAATAATAATCCAGTCAGTCCATCTCCTGATCCTACTCCAGTTTGTACCCCTTACACTTTCATCTTAGGTGGTGCCGGTAGTACAGGTACACAAACATATGCAATGATTAAAGCAACAAGTAATAATAAATATTTAAATATTGTTCCAAATTATGTATCAGCTTGTCCAAACGGCAATAGTACAAATGGTGCGATTTGCAGCAGTTCTATCGCATCAGGAGCAACAGCTACAACTTGTGATACAATTACAGTTACAATTGTTAATAAATAGGATGATTCAATCATCCTTTTTTCATATCAAAAAAAGATACTTCAATCATTGAAGTATCTTTTATTCTACTACCATTTCAATCCTACTATTTTTTTGATAATTAATACGGAATGAATAACGTTTACCATTAATTGTTTTTACAACTTGATCTAATGTTCTACCCATTTTTTCTGTCATCTCTGATATATCTGTTTTACCTTGGGAAGTAGTAGTCGTATATAAAACATAAATACCTTTTGGAATATCACTTAAATTCATTTTCTGATCATACCATGCACGCTCTTTACCTAAGTGATCATCTTCTGGCAATGGCGCAACATAATCACCCGTTGTAATATATCCTAAATCTTTAGAATAAACTTTATAATTATCTTGATTTTCAAACAATACTTTTCTTGTTGTTGTTCCTCGATTACTCAAATCCATGCCGTATGAATAAGATAATCCTCTCATATGTAATAAATTATCATTTGTAAATTCAAATGTTGTATAAGTATCAAATTGATTATAATAGGTTCCTACATTCTTATGAACGTCCATTTCATTACTATTACGTACTAATAACTCAATTGGACTGCTTTCATAGTTGTAATTATTTCGAATAATAACATTTTTATCATCTTGTTCATAAGAAGCATCTTGTTTACTATTTGTCAAATTATTAACCACTTTTTTAGAATAATATTGATCTGTATTGGCAACCATATACATAGTATAATTTCCCTCTGGTAATTTACTGACATCAACATTCATTTCAAACCAAGCATATGTATAATCTTTGCCATCTACACTATAAATTGGGAATGGCTGTTCTTTTGAATCTGTAATTCTCTTAGCACTTTCAGATAACACTTCTTTTTTGCTATTAACATCTTCAAAGATTAAAGTATAATCAATATCCGTATCTAATGTATTATTGATACCTTCAATTGTATTATATCCTTTCAATGTTAATTTACCATCTTTCTCTGTTAGAGAATCGATATAGAATAAACCATTTCTTTCTTCTAAATCATCTAATGTTAATTCTTTCCAAATTGCTTTATAAGTAGTATCTTCTATTGCATTTGTAATCTCTCTATCCCATCCTTGGAATATATAACCATCTTTCGTTGGATGATTAACAGAAGGTTTTGTATTTTCCTCTACATTCACTGTTACTTTATCTTTTCCATTTTCAAATACCCCGCCGTCAGCATCAAATGTAATCGCATAAGTTTTTACTTTTTCCCACTGTGCTTTATAAGTTACATTACCATCAGCGGCTACAATTTTTTTATCCCAACCAATGAATTTATAACCATTTTTCGTTGGTGCTTTTGGCTCTTCTGGAATATTTCCTTCTAATGTATCTACTACTTGTTTCTCTTTACCATTTTCAAATGTTCCACCATTCGCATCAAAGGTAATTTGGTATGTTGCTTTTTCTTTTTCCCACATAGCAGTGTATGTAATGTTTTCTGTTGCTTCAGTAATTTCTTTATCCCATCCTTGGAATATATAACCATCTTTCGTTGGATTTTCTGGTACTTGTGGTTTTTGTCCTTCTGTTGTAACAATTACTTTTGTTTCTTTATTATCGTTAAACTTACCACCGTTTGCATCAAATGTAATATTGTATTTTTCTAATACTTTCTCCCAAACAGCTTTATATGTTCTATTTCCTGTCGCTAGAGATATTTCACTATCCCATCCAACAAATGTATAACCTTTCTTAGTTGGTGCATTTGGTTCTGAAGGTTTACTTCCCTCTTCTACTGTTTGTGTTTTTGTATTGCTTCCATCTTCAAATGTTCCCCCATTTGCATCAAAGGTAATATTATATTTTTGTGGATTGTTACTCTTCCATACAGCGGTATAAGTTTTATTAGATTGCGCTGGCATCACTGTCTGATCCCATCCAGCAAATGTATAACCATCTCTCACAGGATCTGCCAGTTCTGGTGTTACGTATTCTTCTACTGTTAATCTTTTGGTAGAAGTTTCTCCATCGATAAATCTTCCTCCATTTGGATTAAAATCAATCGTATATCGCGTTTTCATACCATTTCCATTACTAATATAAGTAATAATACTAGAATGAATATATCCATAGTTATTATTAAAATCATAAGCACCATTATCTTGTAAAATACTATTTCTTCCTGATACTAATGTTGGGTCTGTTTGAACTTTAAACCAAGTTCCTTCACTATTTGTAATTGTATCTAAAATAACAAATGGTACATTTCTATTATTCGTTGTCTGATATAAAGAAACAGATGAAGTTGTAGGTTCTTTTTTAATATTATAATTTCCATTCGTTCCTTTAATACCAATTGTATATTTATTATAATCTTGATTACCATAAGCTTTATCAAAATTATAATAATAAGATGCTTCTTTATCTCCCCAATATGGATCAGATGCATATTTTACACTAAATCCAGCACCTTTATTTCCAAAGTGTCCGCCATGGTAACGTCCACCAGCATCTTTTGGATCTAAATAACCTTCGGAAATTACATTCTTATCAAAATAACGAATACTTTCACGTACTGTTGAAAAAGCTTTTGCTGCAGCCGTATTACTGTCATAAGCACCAATTCCAAATAGATTATTTTTATTATACGAAATGGCACTCGTTCCCATCGCACTTTCATTTTTCGCAAGTCCTAAAGACATCATCGCATTAATACCATACTCATTTTGATATTCGATAAATGAGACATGTTCCCCGTAAAGTTGTGATTCATTTGCTTTAGCAGGATATCCTGTCATTTTACTTGTATAACTTGAAAAATCAACTTTCAAATCTTCACTTGTATAATTACTAATCGTTCTAGTTGGTAAATATTGATAATAATTATAGTACGGATTATTAGCATTCACTGCGCGATAACTTGTCCCTCCTCTATAATCATCAATCATCATTTTAAATCCATCTAATGTATCTGGATAAAAATAAATTCCATCATAACTATAGTAAGTTCCATCACTTAAATTACTAGGTGCCCTTCCAATTGTAATGACATTACCAGATTTATAATTATTCACATCTAGTTGTATAACGTGTTGTAATTCACCATTCGTAACACGATAATTTGAAATATATGTAGTAATAGTTTCTGGATCCATATTACGTATTTCAACATCATTTGGATTCACATATCCAATCACACCTGACATTTTAAATTTTACCATGCCATTTTCAATTCCTAAAAAGGCTGCATCTGCACCATAACAACCATTGGTATAACCTTGTTCTCCACTTTCTCTTGTATATAGTGTATTAGTTTTACAATCTTTCGTTCTAAAATTAACAACTCCATATGTTGGATATTCTGCCGCACTTACTTTTGATACATAAGGAGGAATCAAACTAAGAGATAATAGTAAAGTACATAAAAAACCAGAAATCATTGTTTTAAAAACTTTCTTCATGTAATCCCTCCCCATTCTCTTTCATTATAATCTATTATAACAAAATCATTGCTTTTTGTATATGAATTACATTGATAGTAGTCGTTTACTTGACATAAAAAAAGAGTCTATTATGATAGATTCTTTCTCTTACTTTGGTACTGTTCCCGACTCATAAAATAATTTATCTTGTTCTTTTAATTCTATATAATAAGTACCTGCTTTTTCACAAGTAAAAATTAACTCTTTTTCTTGACATGTTTCTTGCAATTGTTCATTTTCTTGTTTTAGTGTTTCAATTTGTTTCTTTAAGTTTTCAATTTCTGTATTGACATCTGTAACAGGTGGTATTTCAGGCGTTGGTTCTGTTGGTGTTTCTTCTTTTGTAAATCCATTTAAACCTGCTTTTTTAATTGCTTCTGGATAGTCAACATAACAATAATCCATATCTACATTACCATGAATTCCAGCAATTATTCCACTACTTGTATATTGCCACATACCTGCATCATAACCAAGTACTGTATTATAGCGAGCTACCCATTTCGCATAGGCATTCAGACGATTTGAATTTAGCTTCGTATTCCACCAATTTAAATTCGCATATACACCGACATAATATCCTTGTTGTTCTAATTTCTCACAAAAATTCACAACAATATCTGTCAATGCTTCATTCGATAAATTTGCTTGTACTTTATCTTCAATATCATAATAAATAGGATACTCTAATTTATATCCTTTTACGAGTCTTAACACATGTTCTACTTCACTATTCGACCACTCAATATTATCTGCATAACTATATAAATACACGCCAAAAGGAATTCCTAACCTAGTACATTCATCTGCATTCCTCTTAAAATAAGTATCATCTTGACTCTCTCTATCTGCCCCATAACCACAACGAATAATCGCATAATCAATATTTCCATATACCGAATCCCAATTAATAACCCCTTGGTAACTTGAAACATCAATTCCTCTTTTCATTCCATCACATCCTAATGTATTTTATGTAAAAAAAGAAAAACTTTGTAGGTCTTTATAATTTGTAAACAACAAAAAGCTATGATATAATGAAATTAGTTGGGGCTGTTTATGGTTTCGACAGATATAAAAAAGCTTAATTCGGCAAGTCGGAGGTACACGTCACGTACAAACAGAAAATAACTGGAAAAAATAAATTAACTAACGTACTTAGTAGATTAAGTAGCGCTTTCGCTACTCCTACTTTTGCCTAATATAAGTGCGAGTACGGCTCTTTTTATTCTTTCTCCTATTGGGAATTTATAAGGGCTCGATAAAAATAGGATATATTATTATTTAGCTTGGAAATAATAATGAATGATACAAGCTTACTTATAAAATAGACGTTCACATCTAATTTTTATAAGGACATCATTTGTGAACTAAACTTGTAGATGGTTAGGGAGTTTTATATTTGGACAGGAGTTCGACTCTCCTCAGCTCCACCATATATGATTTTTAATCCTTTTATGATAAGGATTTTATTTTATCAAGCAGGTGATATAATGATAGAAATAGAAGATGCTTATCGATATATGATTAGTGGTTATTTTGGTGTCATGGAGATGGATTCTTATCAATTAAAAGAATATGTACTTCAAGATATCAAAGACTATATTACTCAATTTATGAGACAAAATCCCAGTTCTAATTTTGAATTAGATCAAGAAATAGAACACATTAAAGATACTTATTCATTAAAAACAAAATTACAAGATGCTTTACTCGTATTAAATCAAATGGAAAAACCTCCAATTGATTTAATCATACAAATTAAGCGTAGATTACATGAAAAACACTAAAAATGTAGATATAATAATCTACATTTTTTCTTATCACCTATTTTTTTCCATTTCATATAATATCCTTGAAAATGAAGGAGGATATTTATGACTTATACTGTAACTCCCAATGATAGCATAAATAGCATTGCTCAAGCTTTCCAAGTACCTACGGATGAATTAATGAGTATCAATGGTTTAGGACCAAACAGTAGACTCATACCAGGAATGGTGATTATCATTCCCCCATTTAATCCTAGACCACCATTTCAACCTACTCCACCAATGAATCGAATTTACGTTGTAAGACGTGGTGATACAATTTGGTCTATTAGTAGAAGATTTGGGGTTTCTGTCAATGAAATTATGTATATCAATCAATTAACTTTCCCATTTGTTTTTCCTGGACAGAGATTAATTATTCCTAGTAGATTACGTCCATTTCCATATTAAGCAAATATGTAATTATTTGCTTTTCTTATGCAGGAATTTACCTTCTTCTTATGGAATGTTAATGATGAGGAGGTAAAATATGATTGAGTACTTTAAATTTATTATCTATTGTATATGGGAATATTTTGATTATAAAAATAGATTTCCATTATAAAAAGATACCTAGGTATCTTTTTTATTCTTTTAATTTACTATCTCCTGTTTTATAATCGATGTCTATTCCATCTTGGACATTATATACAAAGACGTTAAACTTAATTCCTTCTCCGTTATCTTCCAATGACAAGGCTTCAATTTGAACCCCTGTTGCAACTAAGTTATCATCTTCAAACATAGGTGTTACACGATATAATACATGATTTTTTGTTTCATTCACATAGTCTGCTACTTTATTTTCCCATTCTAACATACCAGTTGTATTCATACTTCTAGTACAAGTAATTAAATTCTTTTCATTGGCATTTTCACCAGTTAATTGGTATCCAATTAAATGACAACGATTATATAAATATTTTCCACTAACTATATCATATTTTACTGTATGCCATCCCGATGGTTTTACCATACCAATACTGCCTCTTTCTTCTGTTGGCATTGTATCTATTCCTACACGTGCCATAGCAACCCCACAACGGCCCAATGAATCTAAATCACTATAGTTCTCTCCTGTATAACTTTTGTCTTCCTCTGTAAATTCTGGTTCATTTTGATTAATAATTACATAAGCATTTCCTTGATATTTAGGAATATTTTCTAAATCATAAGATACTTGTGCTACTGGATTTTCTTCTTTTTCAGGTGTAAATAAATTATTTTGATAAGCTGTTAAACATCCAGCAATACCTATTACAATCAATGAAACAAAAAAAGCTTTCGGACTTTTTGGTATTTTTACTTTTCGATATTTTCTCATACATAACACTTCATTTCTTTATTCTCAATATATCTATATTTTATCATATTTCTTAAAAATAACTTGTACTTTCTTATTACTTGACACCTTATTTTTTCTTTTCAATTGTAATTACTAAACCATTTTTCTTAACAATATCTAATAGTGTTTGAATACTATAATTCACTTCATCTGCTTCATATTTCTGAATACTATTCATACTCTTGCCAATATCTTCAGCAAATTCTTTTTGTGTTTTTCCTGTCCACTCTCTTAAAATCTTAATAATTTCACCTTTTGTATATCGATTCTTTTGTATTACTAATTTCATCTTTACTACCACCTATTACTATACTTGACAGTATATATAAAAATTTCTAAATTTAATTAAAATGCATAACCTGATTATGTGTTATACTAATAATATGATTATGTGAATAGATTTTATTCGAGATATGGAGGAAAAATATGTTTAATGAAAACGTTAGAGACTTTTGTAAAATTATAATTGAACCACTAGAACGAAAGATAGAAAATTTACAAGAAATTTATCAAAACTGTCCAAATGAACTAAATAAACAAAGATTAGAACACAGCCAAAAATTATTAATAAAGTATTACAAAAAATTTGAGCAAGTGGTACACGAAGAATATTTATTTCAAAAAGAACTGAATCAAAAAATAAAATCTTCACTTTAACCTTGTCATATTTTTTATATTTTTATATGATATTATTAGGTGATAATATGGAATATATAAAAGAAAAGAACCAAGTATCAGTAATGGATCATGGACATAAAATTGGTGAAGTTACGTTTCCCGAACAGAATGGCATATTGAATATCAATCATACTTATGTAGATCCCGCTTATCGTGGAATGCATATCGCAGATTCATTATTACAACATGCTTACGAGGTCATTCAAAGGCAAGAAAAAACATGTATTGTGACATGTTCATATGCGAAAAAATGGTTTCAAAATCACCATGAAAAACAAGATATCATAAAAAAATAAAAAGGATTTTATCATCCTTTTTATTTTTTATTCAATTACATATGGATCTTGCATCGTTCCTGTTCCTGTGAACTTTAGATTCTCTGTGTTCAGATTGAGCACTGGGCGGACGCCGTAACCATACGTCACAAAGTACCAAGCGAACAACTCACCGGAAGACGTCACGCAGAACTCGTGCGCAGTCGCAATGTCGTTGAAGTAGGACGGCGACATGGTCCAGTAGTCTGTTCCTGTATACAAGTAATACAACATGTTTCTAAATCCATTCTTTCCTCCGGCCATGTTTACTTCATCCGCTGTAATTAATCCGATTGGCTTTGTTTGTTTTCCATTTCCTGTTGCGGTTGATACTGTAAACTTATCATTTGCTTGTGGACAATTTAGGATTGGACCCGTTGCATTTCCATTCCAATCATAAATTCTTGTATATCCATAGAATGTTGGGGTGATTCCATATCCTGTATTTTTATACGTTCCATCTCCTTTGCTTGAGATTTGACGATTATTACAGAAGTATGTTGTCTTTGATATCTTATCATCTACATTACTTAAATTGTTATTATACCAATTTTCAAGATATGTCTTCATTGTACTATTATTTAAATTTTGATGGGCTTGGTTATATGAGGTAGATGAATTTTCTACGGACTTCACATTCATCTGTGTTGCATTTCTATAACTTTGGACATGAATTAATCTTTGGCATGTTCCTGTTTTTGAAGTACTAAAACATGTATAATATTTCTTATCATTATACTTTTGC
>ERZ779982.708-NODE-708-length-15273-cov-1.965567_pt1 | contig 15273 bp, 13 predicted proteins | sample MGYA00511936_ERZ779982 | MGnify/ENA primary metagenome ERZ779982 (study PRJEB29588, sample SAMEA2146682) | human gut metagenome | biome: human gut; feature: human-associated habitat; material: faeces | place: Denmark | collected 2008/2010 ... | reverse complement strand
CTGGGAGGAACAAGCTGCTGATTAAGACGAAAGCTCCAATCGTAGGATTGGGGCTTTTTTCATATGTGTGAAAGTGAGGAGTTAGGAGTGAGGAGTGAGGAGTGGAGGTGCGGCGCACGAATTATATAGCGCCGCTTTTTTATATGTTTGCCCAATAGGTTGTAGACCTCCCCTCTTTAGAGGGGAAAAGTAAGCGAACTGATTTCGTAGGGAACCGAAGGTGACTGAGAAATCAGTGAGACACTTTCCTCGCCGCAGGAGGAACTACCGGAAAGATGATCCTGATAAAATGCGGATAAACCCAGCATGCAGGCCCTTAGAGAAGGGCCGCGGCAAAGCCGCAGGATGGATGCCGCGGAGCGGCTGATGCTCTGTAAGCGGTAAGCTGACAGCTGTAAGCATTCAGGTGGCTGAGGAGTATGTGTATACGTTTCCGGTTAATCGGATGGATGGGGCTAAAGGTAGTAGGCCCTCTCGCTTCGTTCACCAACCGGGTTGTTGATGCTTCGCATCGGGGCATGAGGTGGAGCAGTGGTGCTCAGTTTGGGGATGTCAAGAATTTTGTGTTTTTAGATTAACCAATCGTATTTAGCGATTAGTTTGCTCATACGTTCGTCAATCAATAATTGGTTCATAACAGCCTGCCAGTTAAAGACCTTTCCTTTGCCCTTCCATTTGGTGTTCTTGAGCTCAAGGACACGGAGGTAGAGAAGCTTCAGGATGGCCTCGTCATTGGCAAAAGAGCCCTTACGGGTTACCTTTCTGAAACTGGAATTGATGCTTTCTATGGCATTGGTAGTGTACATGACTCTCCGTACATTAGAGCCGTAGTTAAACAGCTGTTCCACGTGCTGGAAGTTGTTTTTCCAGACCGCTATAGCCCCAGGATAGGCTGCCCATTTTCCCTTGAACTTTTCAAACAATCTGCGAGCTTCTGCTACATTGGTAGCCTTGTAGATTTCTTTCAGTTCTTTCAAGAACTCTCTGGATTTGTTCCAGGGAATATACCGCATGGAATTACGGATCAGATGGACAATGCAGCGTTGCACCACTGTGCCAGGGAAGATGGCAGCAGCGCCTTCTTCAAGGCCGCTGACACCATCCATGGAGATGAAACCAATGTCCTGTACTCCCCGGTTCTTGATTTCATCGAAAATCTGCATCCAGGTATGCTTACCTTCCGTTTCGTTGATCCAGATACCAAGGATATCCTTCTCACCATTGATGTCATACCCAAGGATGACGTAGACAGCCTTTTGTTTCAGGGCTCTGTCAGTCTTCATGGGAACATACAGACAGTCGATGAAGAGAAAGGTATAAAAAGGAAACAGTGGGCGATTCTGCCACGCATATACTTCGTCCAGGATCCGGTCCGTAATATGGGCAATCTGTTCATGGGAGATGGAGAAACCGTAGATTTCTTCAATGGTCGAAGAGATGTCTCTCTGGCTCATTCCACGGCCATACATGGCAAGGACTTTCCCTTCGATAGAGGAAACATCACGCTGGTATTTTGGGATTAACTGGGGTTCAAAAGTACCTTCCCGATCACGAGGGACTTGGATGGGTACCGTTCCCATGGAGGTCTTCAGGTTCTTCCTGGAATACCCATTTCTCGTATTCTTGGAATCCTCAGGGGTGCTGCCGTTCTTGGGATAGCCTAAATGGTTATCCAATTCACCCTTAAGAGCTGCTTCAAACAATGGTCCAAAGACACTCTTTAAGGCGGACTGCATCTCTTCGACAGTGGTCGGTTTGTAGGTTTCGTAGATTTCCTGCGCAATTTTTTCGCCAGGGGTAGGGGTACGCTTTGCCATGGTAGTAACTCCTTTTCCTCTTTCTCCCCTTAAGTATGAGGTATGAAAATATTTTGAGCAAGATTCATTTACACAAAATATTTTACACTACCCTTTGGTTAAATACCCATCTCTGCCCCCTCATTTCGAGCAAGGCGAAGCGAACCCCAGAAATCTCCCTACTCTACGTGACTTGCCGTAAACGGGGATACATTTCCAGGCCCCATGTCAGTCTGACAGTCTGACCGCCCCTCAAATCTCTCTCCTTCAGTCCCTCTCGAAGAGATCTCGGGTATACACCATATCCCTCACATCATCCAGCACTTCATCATAGCGGTTCGCAATGATAGCCTGGCTCTCCTTCCTAAGTTCCAACTACGTTTGATTACCTATTTTCAGATACCTTACACAATAGTTGTTCCCACTTGTCCCAAATTATATCCGGATTAAAACGTTTGATATACTTTTGGCCTTCTTTACCCATGTTTTCTCGTAGTTCTACGGAATTCATCAGCTCTTCTAATGCTCGCCTATAATCTTCTGGTGAATCCACCAGAAATCCTGTTTTCTGATTCTGAATCAGGCTATTTACCCCATTACAATTTTTAAATCCTATTGCAGGAAGCCCTGCCGCCATCGCTTCCGCCAGAGACAAAGAAAAGCTTTCCAATTTGCTAGGCACTGCGAAAATATCGCTACTAGCATAAACTGATTCAACGTCCTTGGTCGATCCCTTAATCATTATTCGACTTTCCAAACCGCTTCCATGTATTTCCCTCTCAAGTTGTCTCCCATAGGAATTAGAATTATTTCCCCAAATTTCTACGTTCCAATCTGGATATTTATCCGCGATTTCCGCAAAAGATTGAACTAATTGCTTCTGATTTTTACGATCGCATAACGTTCCAACACAGGAAATAACATAGTGACTCTTCGTCTCATGTAGATTCGCAGGATGTGTTGATTCTTTGATTGGTAAACCGATGACTTCTATATAATTGTTAGGAAAATATCTCTTTACAGTAGGCAATGCATATGGAAGCCTTACCTGAATAGCCGCACTATGCCTAACAGCATTTATTTCTACAGAAGACAAGTATGGATATTGTGTAGGTGGATCATCATGAACCATTTGTACCACAGGCGTTATTATGCCAGCATCTTTAATAATATATTTAGTTGAAATAATCGAACAAGAAGCAATAACATCCGGATTAGTCACATCAATTAGTTCTCTTAGCCTTGACCCATAAATTTTTCCCCTACTTAATGCATTAATTTCTCGCGCTTTCCTTTGGGAAAATAGTCTTGCTACCTCCCTTTTTAACCTATATACGAGAGGTAATTTATATGGCAAAATCTGTTTCTTGTTTTTGAAAAGAATATTATACTGCTTTACTTGTGGACTTATCTGGAAATATGGTTCTCCCTCCATTGTATCTATATACAGGATGCTGACTTGATGGCCTCTTTTTTGCATTGCATTAGCAAATTCACATGTGGCTCTTTCCACGCCACCACCTATACGTACATAATGTGTACCTAAATGCGCTACCAAAATATTCACGGGCTCGCCTCCCTATATCTATTTTTTCATACGTTGATAATCTGCAAAGGTTCTAACGCTCTTAAGCTTATGATGTGGTGTTTTTTCCATCTGATGCTCCCACCATACCCCCAACTGATCAATGCCCTTTTTCACGGAAGATACAATACGATAAGTTATGTCAGCCGGTGCAATAACCGTTTCACACCAGACCTCAGGATTGTCCCTCAACTCAGCTCTCACTATCGAGCTTTGTTGAATATTCTTAATCTGACTATTCAATTCCTGCAGGGAAATTTCCTGCCCATCCAATAGCCACCGCAGCTCTCCAATTTTTTCCGCACTATAACAGCTAATTACAGGAACTTCACCAGGGTATACATACCAATCATAAGCAAAATGCCCATCTACGCAAATCTGAATAAATGGGTTGCAAACGTGGATTGAAGGCAAAATCTCCCATTCAGAAAGACCGGCACAGTCTCCTTCGGTTTCCTCAATATCGAAACGAACCCATGTAATTTCATCCTGTGGTGGAAACGCGATGAAGGTCTCATGCCCCTGTTTCTTCAAAGGGCCTACATCCATAGAAAATCCATTGCTAAAGCTGATTTTGCCTTTTAAAATTCGCCCTGTGTCTTCAATATTCCCATATAATGCCATCGCCTCAATATGCTGAGGTACTTCAAAATCGCAGCGACACCATTTTTCTTTATCATCCGGTACCCAAAGGTAATCCTCCATAGCCGGTTTTTCATCAGCGATACGTTTAGTATTCATTAGCTGAAAATCATGGAGATAGCTTCCTTCCCCTGATGAAACAGTGACTATTCCCTTATAAGCCAGATTATTTGTCCGTCTCGTCCAGAAAATAATATCTCCATTAAAAACCTGCCGCACATGTTCGATATTCTTCTGTGACATATGGCAAATGAGTGCCTTATATAATACGTTATGAAGAAGACCTGGTCCGCGACAGGCGGAAGCCACTGGAAAGCGAATCCGTTTGTCCCACTCATAGACCGGATTATCCGTTTCACAGTCCAGATATCTCATTTCCTTGCGATAAACACGGGATGAAAGGAAATGACGTTCATAATAATCTTTATATGATACATAGGATGTAGCATAGGCAAACCCTTTGAAAACCAGCGGTTCGTATGTATTCTCGGGATTATTCAAAATAGCCCCCATTACTTTCTCAAAGGCTATAGAAAGCATCCTGTGATCTACATGGTAGTCAAAATCTGTCACCATCAGAGCATCCGGTCGATTAGAGACAATAACATCCTTCAAGTCTTCCAGCAATCCTTTCCATGTATATTTCTGGTGCTGTCCGTATTTCCCATAATGATAATCAACAATATCGCCACAGCCATAGGTTTCTGTCCGCCCACCTGCATCAACTGGTTTGTCCAAGCCATGAAGATATACTGAGCGTTCTCCACGGTTACCGCCATCGGGGAATCCGAGAAAAATGACGTCCTCCTTCTCCACACCTAAAAGGCGGAGCGCTCTTAGTGTTTCATCAAATCGCACAAAAGCCGGATACACCCAGTCACCATTGGTCATGAAAACACATTTGACATGAATGCCTTCCTTGACCGCACTATATATAGCCGCTCCCGCCGTTTTTATTTCATCATCTTCATGGGGAATAATAACCATAAGAGAACGAATCCCCAACGATTTTTTGTACGAGAAAGAAGATTGCTGCATTGAAACGCCCCTTATCAAAAATTATTATACAGTTTTGTTTATTCCCGCTATGCGGTCAACCAGTCGAAACCATTTCTCCCAAACCTTATCTTTTGAGAATTTTTTCATAGCCTGATGAGCATTCGCACCCATGGTCTTTCTCAGCGTATCATTTGCCATCAGCTCTGCAAGCCCCGCTGCCAATGGTTCCACACCATCGTCTACTAAAATTCCTGAATGCCCATTTTCCACTAACTCATTCACTCCAGCACATGATTTATATGCTACTACCGGAAGCCCTGCACTCATTGCCTCAGTAACTGCCAAGCCCCAGCCTTCATGCTCACTGGGACAAACCAGAATTGCTGATTCCTCATAAACTGATTGTATGTCCGTAGTAGTGCCTCTATAGACGACCCGGTTCTCCATATGGTGAAAAATTATATCATGCTTCATTTCTTCCAAATATCGTTCAGAGCCATGGCTATCTCCCCATATTTCCAATTTCCATTCAGGAAACCTTAAAGCCACCTTTTCAAAAGCCTGTATGGCCAGATGCGGCCGTTTTGCTGCTTTCGTCAAACGTCCCACAAAGAGAAGTTTTTTATGATTACCATCGCTCACACGCTGGTTTTCGGGCACAATATTAGGAATTATCTCGCAAGCAGTACCAGGACAGAATTCATTTATAATTTTCTTTTGTGAAGGAAGCAGAACCTGAATAGCTTTACAACAGTTTAAGGCCTTTTTCTCCGGTTCCCCCATCTCGGCAAAGGCCCGTTCCAATTCCACATGGTTCGTTCCTATCAAAGGAATTTTTTCCCCCATAGCCGCTACTGCATAATACACCGCGTCAGAGTTATAGGCAATAATAACATTCGGTTTGAAATCCGAAAAAGCACTTTTGAGGTGAGGCTTTACAATCCTGCACTTACATTTTTCATTCCATTCATGAAATTTTTTCTTGCTAAAAGCGCGAAATGATTCCCTAATCAATTTATTCAATGACGAAATATGTCTGCCAATAACCGCCTTATCCGGATCTAATACTGGAGATTCAGAAATCAGCGAATAAATTTTGATATCAGGGTGCAAAGGGAAAAATGATGTTTTTAAATCACCACCACCGCACGCAATGGCCACTTCATCGCCTCTTGCGGCAAACGCATTGGCCATTTCACAGCAGGCATGCTGCATACCTCCACTTTTCTGCAATATTCCGGCATATACAATAAGAATCTTCATAACTTTCCCTTTCCCTCAATATTTCATGCTCAGCAATCGCCCAAACAGCCGGCAAGCTAATTTTTTATCATTTAAAATGCAGCATCTTATTAATTCATATTTACTTTTTAATTTAACCGACTGATTGTCCATTATGAAATGCTTGATTTCAGTTTGTTGCAAATCAGACAAGATAGGCTGAGCCATATTAAGGCAATATAATTTTAATGCTTTTTTTACCGGCCCCTGGTCAATATAACCTAATGCTTCTGCGCTTTGCACTTCTTCCATATACTCATAAAATAGAAGAGCAGCTGCCGACACTGCCAGGCTGCTATTCTTTTCATAATACACTAAAATCTCATGTATTTCTTCATTTTTGATGCTGTGATCTTTTTTATTTTTCAAAATTGCTTTTAAACAGGCAATTAATGTTCTTGTAAGACATATATTCTTATGAAGAGCCGCAAACTCTCCTTCCTCTACATTATGCTTCCATGCTATAAATTCATCAATATAACTGCGGGCTTTCCTAGTCTGTACCAAACTTCCATGCGACTGCCTCTGCCAATAATAATACCGTCCAGGAAGTGCTGCCACTTTGGATACCTTCTTCATCAGTGGCCCGCTCACATAAGAATCTTCACACGTCTTTAGTGAATCATCAAACCTGATGCCATTCCATATCTCCCGTTTATAAGCTCTTCCCCATAGTTCCCATCCAACAACACAAGAAGATATCAATTTTAATCGATCAGAATCCATAGATTCATCCCAAATTCTAGTTCCAATACATTTGGTTCCGTCCATGATATTAACACCAAAGAGAATAATATCAGCACTATATCCTTGAAATGCATCTATCGCATTTTTAACCAAATCTTTTTCTACATAGTCATCAGGATCCACCCAAAAAATATATTGCCCATGCGCATTCGATAATAATTTATTCCTTGCACTGCTTACGCCTTTGTTTTCTTGTACTAACACGCATACTCTTTTATCCTTAACCGCATAACTTCTGCAGATTGCCAAGGATGAATCTGATGAGCCATCATCAACGATTATAATTTCTATATTGCTATAGCTTTGATTGAGCAGGCTCTCAAGGCATTTTGGCAAATATTGCTGTTTATTATATACCGGCACCAAGACGGATACCAAATCTTGCATCTCTTTCATTTATCCAGTCTCCCAATCATTTGTAGCATATTAATTTAGCCTACTCCCCTATTATGCTAAATCAGTATAGCAGCTATTTCTCAATCATATTTTTAGCTAACATCTTCCTATATTTTTTCAGCCCATAATATCTGCAAATCCAATCCATCTTATGTATCGCAGCCCATCGAAGAAACTTATCACGAAACCGGCCATGAACGATTGAAAAATCCGTCTCTTTAAGCACCTGTTCTGTGCGTTTTTTCCGTTGAGCACTAATCTTCAGACCAATTAAAGAAAAACAATAAGACTTGACCGCATATGTCAGAATTCTCTGCATGCAAAAACCACAGGATTCCGGAAACTGATCTTCGCAAATTTTTTCCCGATCAGTCCAACTTTCCATCAGTTCATAAAACACATCGATAGAAACCTGCCGCGTTAATGCATTGTTATTACCTTTGTTATAATAATAGAAACATCTCGGAATAACACCGATTTTCTTTGCTTTTTTGAAAACTTCTATCGTGGCCGCTCCATCTTCCCCCATATGAGTACGATCCGACAAAAAAGATATACCCTTCCATATTGTTGCCTTAGCAGAATATGTGGGAAGCATAGAGATGTAATCCAGCACCGCCCGTTTAAACCATTCAGTAGGATCCGTAATTGTTGGCGGTATAACTGCATTATTTAAAACCATATTTCCTTTAAAGTCTTGATGCCCAAAAACAACTATATCTACCCCGGTGTCCTTAAATTCCCTCACAACACATTCGATGAGATCAACTGCTATATAATCATCGGAATCCACCCAAACAATATACTCACCATGGCTTTCCTTTAATCCAAAGCTTTTGGTATAACTGACTCCATGATTTTTCTGCTCCTTATATATAATCCGCATATCTTCATCTGCAATTTTTTGAATAATTTGTCCTGTCTCATCTGTAGAGCCATCATTAATAACAATGATTTCTATATTCTTATATGTCTGAGACTGAATACTGAAAAGGCATTTTTCAATGTAAGGGGCTACATTATATGCAGGAACAATCACCGAAACAAGCGGATTATCATTTATCATTTTTAAGCTCCCCTTTTAATCTGTGACTATTTACATCCCACATCATAAATAATCCCATCATCGCATAATAAATCTTAACTGCAGCTTTATTTATAAAAGTAGAATCGAACATACCATTAATAAAAAAGGCAATAAATATAACCAAGATACACCACTCTGCCAGCCAGTTATTTTCATAAGGCAACCTAAGCAATCCTATCAAAGTGAGTATTGTGTATCCAATAAACCCTAATCCGCCAATAATCCCTGCAGTGGAAAGAAAATAAATAAACATATTATGCGGCATGGTTAAGTGCTGTTCCTGTGCGCCTTCCGGATGATAACGATCACTATAATAATATGTCTCCCAGGAATTAACCCCGATTCCCGACAGCTTGTGATCTTTCCACATTTCATAGCTGGAAGATAACATAAAGATTCGTTCTCCTCCCAGTCTAGCCATATCTGTATTTCTATGATTCTGCATATACCCAAAACCAATTATCCCCACGGCTGCGACCACAAACACTACCATAACAGCTGCAGCCTTTTGCCTGAAATCCATAATGCTGTGTTTCTGTAAAAGAATAATCAGTGTAGAAGCAATTATACCTGTGCAGAGACTCAACACCGCTGCCCTGGTATCCGTCCATATCAGGCATAATGAGAGCAAAGCGCATGCTATTCCGGAAATAATTCGCATATGCATTTTCTGAGACTTGAAGAAGCAGTATAGAAGAACCGGAAAAACAATAGCAATTACCACGCCATACTGCGTAGGATAATTATAAAAACTATAAATTCTTTCAGTTGGATAATGTACTTTCTGAACTATTCCCCAAAGGCTCGTGATAATAGATGCTGATAATATTCCTATGAAGAAGCCTTTGTTTATAAAATATTTTCCACCTAAATATCCAATCATCCACATCGGCAATGACCAATATATATACTGCCTTGTCCAATTTAATCCATCCTTATCCCCATTAATTATGCCAGACAACAATAATGACCCATATAACAGGCAGTATCCCCAAATAAAAAGACGACTTGGCATCGGAAATCTAATTTCTTTGCTTTTTATAGAATCGTAAATAAAATACAGGCAGAAAATCACCATTGCATAAGAATAATATGCAGGTGTAAACCTAAAACTTATAATGAATGCCAGAACCCCTGCTATAATTTCTGCAACCAGACCTGCATGTTTATACAGCCTGTCTCGGTCATAATTCTTTGTTCTAATAAAAGCCATAAATATCTCCTGCTAATTTTATTTAAGCCATTTAGTGAAAGCAGCCTTCACTGAGCTTTCACAATCATTTTACCAGTTCATCTCAATTAAGTACACCGCTATCGAATCGTCTATGATGATCTGCAGTTTTCTGAATCAGACTTTCCCATTGACTCCATACATTATCAGGAGCATATTTCTTCATACTATTATGTGCTTTCCCGCCTATTTTATAACGCAGTTCTTTACTTACCATGAGCCGACGAAGCCTCTCTGCCAAGCCTTCCACTCCATCTTTCACCAGAATCCCGTTGACTTCATTTAAAATAATATGATTAGCGCCAGAGCAGCTTTCATATGCCACTACAGGCAGGCCGGCACTCATAGCCTCCGTCATCGCCAAAGGAAATCCTTCATACGGACTCGGAAGTGCAAAAATATCCGCCTTCCGATAAACTTCAAAAGGATAATTCGTATTTCCCTTTAAAAAAACCTATTTCCCAAATGATAATCATGAATAAGATTCCTTAAATACAGAGTATAAGAAATTCCATTTTCTCCCTCCCAAAAAATCAACCCGCCAATCTGGAAATTGATTTGCAATCCGCGAAAACGCTTCAATCAAAAGATGCTGCCTTTTCTGTTCCGGATCAAGTCTTGCCACTTCTGTAATGGTATTCCCTTTTCTCTCGCTATTATCTGCGTTCAGCTGGGGTACTATATTGGGAATGCAAACAATATTATTTTTGTGCAGAATCTCCTGTAATTGACCTATATATTCCGGCACTAGTACTTGCACAACATCACTATTTGCCAAGGCTTGAATTTCCGAAGGAGAGTAATCATTTAAAAGATAATTGATACTGGAATGTACCATGGAAATGATTGGATAGTGATGATGAATATCTGCCATTTGAAGAGCTTGAGTTGATTTAGCTGAAAAGCTAATTATTATTTCAGGATTTATATTTTCTAATAATTCCTTTATTGAATTACATATATATTTCACCTCAAATGACCTGACAAATGATGCCATATGATTTCGGTCTACAATACGCCAAAATTCCCGCACCATTTTCATGGAAACCGGTCTTGCTGACTCAAATTTATGTTCAGGCAAATAATCTGCTAAATTTATAATATTTACTTTAGGATTTATAGATGTATAAAATTCCCCATGTTTTTCTGTACAATATACCATCTCTACAGAGTGCCCGCGCTGAATCATCTCATTAGCGAAGTTAGTAAATACCTTCTCTATTCCACCATTAATCCCAACAAATTGAGCTACCCAAAATAGCATAATCTTCATATAAACGTCTCCATGAAAATAAGCAATTACACGAAATTTACCCACCTTTAAAATACTCTTTTATAGATTAACCCTAGATTCATCCCCATGAGAAAAGCCCTCATTAGATACTGTCAGGCAAAAATAATAATGACAGTTAAATCCATAGATTAATTCTTTTAATCCAGCCCCTTATATCACTTAATCTCACAGATTTCCATATTCCATATCTACTTTCGTCTCTTATCCTCATGAGAGATGAAAGTAGGGAAAACTATTATCTCTTATTTTATATTATATATGTATCCTACTGACCTGCAAGAATTTTTCTACATTTTCCCTCCATAAATCATAATATTTAGTAAAACGCCAGCTGAACATATTTCTTCCGCCTCTGTTCTCTGCAAATCCATTTCAAAAGCATTTTCGTGCAGTATGCCGCTTAATGGTTTAAGTCAAGAATGATTCGCCACATGAAATCAGGTATCCTAACATCTCATTCGATGTTAGGATACCTGATTTCATCCTGCTTATTTCGTTGTGAGTATTATGCGCCATAAGTCCCAATACGCGGCCAAGAGCCACATGATACTCTGACCGGAGCCGCCTGCTTTTTAAGCTCCAATACGAAATGGGAAGCCGGCCTGCTGTCTTTGCGATAAGTATAACTAAGCCCATAAATACAGGGAACTCCGGAAGAAATCATTCCCATAAAACAACGGGCTCTCTTCTGCATATTCACCGGTTCTCTATTGCGTATCCCATGGCTCTCACATGCGTATGGGGCGGCTCTGGGCGTCTTCATATTCACTGAGTCTGAAAGTATCTCTTCTGTCTCCATATCCTGCACATTGATTTCATCATCTTCATGAGGAATAAATACCATCACATCATGGCCTTTAAATACATTTTTATAAGTAAAAGAAAAATGATTCATTTGAATTCGCCCTTCACTGCTTTTTCCAATACCCTTTCCCACTGATTCCATATATGCTCTGGTGCATACTGCTTCATAGCCTGTCTTCCTGCAATACCCATTTCTTTACGTAAGGAAGGCTGTCTCATCAACTTTCTTAAGGCTCCTGCCAATTCATCGACAGAACGGGTAACAAGAAATCCACTTTTTCCATTCTCTATCAAGTCACTCACGCCAGTACAGTCAGAAAATCCAACTGTCGGAAGGCCAGCAGCCATGGCTTCTGTAAGGGCTAGAGGGAACCCTTCGTCTCTGCTTGGCAGGCAGAAAATATCCGCCTCTGCATACACGTCTTCCACATGATTTGTCTTCCCGTTGATATGAATCTTACAAGAAAGATGATTCCTTTCTATCCATTTTTTCATATGTTTAGCATAAAGTGACTTATCAGCTCCCCAGAATTCCAAAGTCCAGTCCGGAAAGTCGGAAGTTAGCCTGGAAAAAGCCTCCGCCAGCATAAGCTGGTTTTTTCTGACATCGATATTTCCTACACAGATAATAACATGATGGTCTTTCTCATTACTGGGATATGCCGGTTTCTTTGCCGGTGCTACTGCGTTGCCAATAACTACGACAGGCAGATGTGGAAAATACTGATGGGCCAGTTTCAAGCCGGAAGGGAGGAGAATCTGCATAACTTTGCACTTCTCTACTGCCCTTTTTTCTGCTGTTGACAAATCAGGAAACTGTACTCTGGGATGGGAGTGAATCATTTCCACCACCGGCAGCGTGCATCCAGCATCTTCAATAACGTATTTGGCAGAGGGAATAGAGCAGGACAGAATCACATCTGCAGGATGGGTATCCATGAACTTTCGAATTTGAGGGCCATATTGTTTCCCTTTGAATTTCGCATTCACTGCCTGGGCGGCAGACTGTTTAAAGGGCCGAACCAGTTCACGCACGATGCGAAGCGGCAGAGGAAGTTTTTCAGAGACTACTTTTTTCCCATTTTCAAAAAGTATATTATATTGTTTTACCCTTTTATCAAGAGGGAAATAGGGATTCCCTTCTTTGTCATCTCGATATAGGATAGTAACCTCATGTCCCCTCTCTACCAGGGCGTTTGCCAGATTGCAGGTAACCTTTTCTACGCCACCAGCCATATTTACATAATAGGTACCAAAATGAGCAATGATAATCCTCAAAATATCCTCCTCTGATCATTCAATCAGATAATTCAGTATTCCTCTCGAAATAGGCCAAAATTTCAAACCACTTCTATTATTTTTCAGCTAATGTCGGATCCTCTGAAATATGGCGTTTCCCATGAAGTGTAAGCGCGTTATCTCTATTGATTGCATAATCCGGTGAGGATATATCCAAACGGCTTTGATAAAAGGAATCGCTTTCCCCGCCTAGAAGCCCGCAAAGAACATCATATATCAGGTCATTGGTAAAAAAATCCGAAGAATGCTGTCTTAACGCAATATATCTTTCCGGCAGGGCCAACTGATAATCCCTTGACAGATAAATCCAGAATGGAATCCGGACCATATTAAAATCATTGAGTCCCGGAGAATGTCCATATTTCATATCCTCTCCATGATCAGAGCAGTACAGCATAGCCTGTAGATTCATTTTATCCCGGCCATACTCATAAATCTCCTGAAGTACCTTATCTGTATAGGCAATTGATTTTTCATAGGATGTCATATTGGGATATTTCTCACCAAAGACCTCCGGATACCGTTTATCATACTCATAATGGCTTCCACGAATATGAACAATGATGAAGTTCTTCTGGGTGCCATCAATTTTTCGAAGAAGTGTCAGTAATTGTTCATCCGGCCCTACAATGGGATTGGGTGTCCAGGATTTTTTATCAGCCCGTGAGCCAATGACTGAAGTCGTTGCATCTGATCCGCCAAACATGCCTTGATTGGACAGCCAGTAGGTCTTATATCCTAAGTTTTTAGCTATATCCAGAATAGTAATTTCACTATCTACCTTTGACGGATTATACTGGTTTCTGCTGGTCAGATACATCATCAAAGATTCAGCAGTTAAAGGGAAGTTGCTGTATGCATGGTTAAAGAAAATAAAATCATTTGTTTTCTTCATCTTAGATTCCCAAGGCGTATCAGCCGCAGCATAAGCCTCATTAAAACTTTTCATGCGATCCCGAGTAGCTGACTCTCCTATCACGAGGATGACAGTCCCCTGGGGGACCTTATCCCTATCCGAGGAAATAAAGTGCATCTTTTCCGCATTTACGTCATAAAATTTTTCTTTGCTCGGTAAAGAAGCAAGGAAATTTCTAGTCTGTCGGAAATCATCCATAACAGGAATTTTGGTGAAAGGAAAGATAGTCATGGCAAGGCCTGCAATAATTCCAAGCAGAAGAACCGGCCTTTTCATGCTTGATTCGTCCATACGCACTTGATTCATCCAATGATATAGCAGCCTAAAGTACACAATCAGTCCAATAATGACTGCACCCCAGAATGCAATCGATATGTTTGCAGTAATAAACTCTACGGCTTCTGCCCAGTTTGTCGATAATACAGCTAATGCAGCATCTCCATTGAACAATGCATGATATTTGAATACATACCACCAGAATGTTCCTGCCACAATAAACACTACTGCCTGAAGTGAAAATGCCGCTAAATACATCAACAGGCGAGTCGCTTTGTTTCTAGCGGTATTGGCGCCCAAAATAAGGCCGTTTAAAACCATAAATATGCCCCATCCCCCAAAAAATAGAAATCCTCCCTGGTGTACCACATTATTTGACTGAAAACCGACTTTCAGTGCAATGAAAAGATATGAGTAATAAAACAGCAGAAATGGCAATGCGTCAAGAGCCAAGCCTGCGTAACATTTTTTACATTTTCTTGTGAGGCTAAGAATAAAGAACAGAGCCACCGCAGCCGCTGGTACGCCACGCACAAACATCACTAAATTTTGCTGAAAGAAAGTGTCTTCTGTGCCATGAAACATCATATAACATACCACAGATGCTAGAAACAAAACAAAAGCTATTGGTAAAGCAACTTTAAAAAAGAGACCTAAACCCTTTCTCGTTCTTTGATTCTTCCCTAGCTTGTCTTCTCCTTTGTTTCCAATACTCCTCAATTTATTACATCCCTCACTTTATCAACAGGAACTCTTCCAAATTCCTTATAACGCATTTCATAGAGTTTCATCAAAAACTATTCTGCTTTCATATCATACCATAACATAACATAACAGCAACAAGGTAAGTGTCAAGTTTTCCTCGGTAATTCAATTGACTGTCGATGATTACTATCTCCGTGGCTTCGGTTTTATCAGTA
>ERZ779982.703-NODE-703-length-15321-cov-2.373575_pt1 | contig 15321 bp, 13 predicted proteins | sample MGYA00511936_ERZ779982 | MGnify/ENA primary metagenome ERZ779982 (study PRJEB29588, sample SAMEA2146682) | human gut metagenome | biome: human gut; feature: human-associated habitat; material: faeces | place: Denmark | collected 2008/2010 ... | reverse complement strand
CGGACAGTTTTATGTTTATGTGGTTCCGATCGCGGACGAGGTGGATCTAAAGGCGGCGGCAAAGGCAGTCGGCGAGAAGTCGGTGGAAATGATCCATGTGAAAGATATCACAAAGATCACGGGATATGTCCGCGGGGGATGCAGCCCGCTTGGAATGAAAAAAGCGTTCCATACCATCGTGCATCAGTCGGCGGCACAGTACGATAAGATCTACATCAGCGGGGGAAGGATCGGGACAAGCATCGCGCTCTCGCCGGAAGATCTGATGAAAGTCATCGATGGCGCGTACGCGGACATAATTCAATAGCTTTTACAGGAAGAAAGTGCTATAATTTTATTTAGGACTCTAGCAGAGAAAGGAGTATTTCTATGAAGGAAATCTTAAAGAAAATTAAGGCGGATACCATACTGTCAGCAGTGCTCTGCATCATACTCGGAGTGGTTCTGCTGCTTTATACGGAACAGATGACCGATCTGCTTTGCAAGCTGCTTGCGGTCGTACTTATTGTCATGGGCGTCGCACATATGATCATTTATTTTACGGATCGTGTGGGAAATAATTTGAGACTGATCGGAGGAGTCGTTGTCCTTTTGCTCGGCGTGTGGATCTTTATCAATCCACGGATCATCATCAACCTGATCCCGGCGATCATCGGAGCAATTCTTTTTTTGCACGGAGTGGAGGATCTGCGTCTTTCCATCCAGGCAAAACAGGCGGAGGGTTCGGCATGGATCTCCTGTCTGATCCTTGCGATCGTAAATCTCGCGATCGGCATTCTTTTGATCGTAAAGGCGTTTGAGGCGGCACAGATCGCGTTCAAACTGATCGGGATCGCACTTATTTATGACGGAATATCCGATATCTGGATCGTATCGAGAGCGGTGAAAGCAGCAAAACAGATGGAGCAGGATTTAAACGCGATCGATACCGAGGAAAAAGAACTTTAAAACTAAGGAAAGTGATTTTGTATGCGCAGAATGGAATTTAAGATGGAACGTACCGGGTTATTAAAGATCGGAGATGTACTTCCGGTGACGGAGGGCAAACTCCCGAATTCCTATTATTACAACCTGGGAAATTCCTTTGCAATGTCTGCAAATTATAAATTTTCGGAACGGCTGAAGTCCAAAGAAGGAAAAGTGGTCAATGTCGAAGAGACCCCGAAGGGATTCTTTGTAACAGTCGAATTCGATGAATAAACACGATAAAGGAGAACATAACATGGATCATACCAATGCGGCGAAGATGCCGGACAATACAAAACTCGAGGAAGTACTGGAAGCATATGCGAAAGAGCAGAACAAGGACAATCTGTCTGCGGTTTTAAACGGTCTGCGCTATGCGCATCTGTTTGTCCCGGCAGTTTTTCCGGAAGGAACGGATCTTACCTTCTTAAAAGAAGCAAAACAGGGAGAGAGGATCGCGATCCCGCAGGGGATCACACCGCTTCCGAGCATTTTAAAGAACAATAAGGAAGAACAGTATCTTCCACTGTATACAAGAAAAGAAGAAATTCCAAAAGACCAGAAATTCCATACGATTCTGGAAGTCACTTTCCGTGGAAGTTATATGACCGTATTAAAGGAGGGATCCAAGCTCGAAGGGCTGGCGTTGAATCCGTTCCATGAAAATGTACTGGTGAAGAAGGCACTGCTCGAAAAATTAAAGGCGCAGGACGACAAGATGCTTGAAAACAAGAAGGTTGTAAAGCTGAATGCTGCCCAGTATCATGCACTGGTACGCAGAAATATGGAGCTTAAGACGATCCCGCATATGCTTTTTACCGATGGAGACAAATTCACCAGAGATCTGTGCGAAGGAAAAGAAGCGTTCGTCTGCGAGCTTTACCGCAGCGCGTTCCCGAAAGAACCGGGTGCGCCGTACGAAACGTCTGACTTTGATTTTATGGCGCTCAATGTGCGCAAGGATCTGCTTCTGATCCGCGTGGATCTTCCGGAAAAAGGACTGGTTCCGGGTTTGTGCCACAGAGTGTACCTTGCATGGAATGAACAGGCGAAAAAAGCATATTATTTTACAATCGAACAGACTCCAAAGAAAGAGGAACGCGCGATGGGACGTGTGGACGAGAGCGGAAAGCGCATCGACTGCGGAGCAGCACCGGTGGAAGGGGCTGAGATCCAGCGCATCCTGGATCTGATCGATGAGGAGAAGACAGAGACAAACTGATATGAAAAAGATTCTGATCTATCGCTGGAATTCCTATAATGATCTGGATATTGAGCAGACATTCCGCCGTCTGGGTTATGAGGTGGACAGTGTGGAGCGCAGGGAAAAGACGTATGACAGGGATCTGGAATTTGAGCGGATCCTGACAGAGAAGATCACGCAGAACGTATATGAGTTTTTCTTTACGATGAATTATTTTCCGGCGATCTCGAATCTTTGTGAGCGGATGAAGCTTCGCTATGTCTGCTGGACCTGCGACAATCCGCTGATCGGAATGTACGACCGGTCGGTATTTCATGACTGCAACCGGATCTTTACCTTTGACCGGAGCAATTATCTGGAATTTAAGGCAAGAGGTGTGCGCCATATTTATCATCTGCCGCTTGCGGTGAACACGGACCGGCTGGATGAACTGCTTGCGGGCAGGGAAGCGGGCTATCAGGATGATATTTCATTTGTGGGGAGCCTGTATACGGACCGCAATGCCTATGATGACATGAAGGACACGTTCCCGGAGCAGTTAAGGGGATATCTGGACGGTGTCATACAGGCGCGTCTTGTGGTGCCGGATCATCAGATCATCGATGATATGCTGACACCGGATATTTTGGAACAGATCGAGGAGAATTATCATCTGGAAAAATCAGAGGATTCGTTTTCGGATCTTGCGCTGATATTTTCCACAACCGTACTCGGATTTAAGATCGCTTCCGTGGCACGGACACAGGCACTGATCGCGCTTTCCAAAAAGTATGCGGTATCGGTGTATAACAAAGAGAAAAACAGCGGACTGCTCCGCGTCAGTACGAAAGGACCGGTGGATTACTGGCAGGAAATGCCGGCGGTCTTTGCGGGAAGTAGGATCAATCTGAACTTTACGATCCCCAATATAAAGACGGGGCTTCCGTTACGTGTGTTTGACGTGCTCGGGGCAGGAGGTTTTCTGCTTACAAACTTTCAGCCGGAACTGCCGCAGTATTTTGAAAACGGCAAAGATCTGGTCTGGTTTACCAGCGAACGGGAACTGATCGAGAAAGCGGGCTACTACCTTGCGCATGAAAAAGAGCGGGAGCGGATCGCGAGAAACGGATGGGAGAAGGTACGGCGTTTCCATACATATATGCAGCGGATCACGCAGATGTTAGACATCCTCGAGCGGGATGGAAAATGTCATATCGATGAAAAAGAAAAGGAAGGGGAGCTTTTATGAAAGCACAGGAATTTACTGAGACCTATAAGACGCAGTTTTCGGAATATTGTCCCTGCATCATCACTGCGGCGGGGGATGTGATCGAATGCGCGGACGGGCATACAAAAGCGCTGGAAGAACTGTTTCATACGGAATGCCCGGGGGAAGAACTGCCGCAGGATGTCATGCCGATGCAGTACCTGATCGTCCGGACGAAAACGGTCGTTGTTGACTATGAAAACCAGGTTTACAGTGAGGCGCTGACCGGGGAACAGAAGGAAGCGCTTCGTGTCCTCGCGGATGCGGGCATGATCACGATTCATCTGGGCGATATTCACGGAAAATATTAGACAAACGGAAGAAATGGAGTACGAGAACATATGATAAACCCTACAAAATTATTTCAGATCAAAAATGCCTGGGATACTTTTTCGGCAAACCATCCGAAGTTTTCAAAGTTTTTGCAGGCTGCGGGAAAGCACGGGATCGGAGAGGGATCGGTTCTGGAAGTGAGCATCACGAATGCGGCCGGAGAGACGATCACATCCAATCTGAAACTGACCGCATCGGATATGCAGCTATTTGAGTCCCTGAAGGAACTGGCAGGGAAGTAAAAAGTAACAGATAAGAATAATGGAAAAAATAAAGCGCTATATGCGAAAACAGAATGGGTTTCGCGTATAGCGCTTTTTGCTGAGAGAGATACAAAAGATATGATGTAAAAAGCGGCAATGAAATATTTTCAATACCGCCTAACTGCTCCTAACAGAAATTGGTTTCATCACTAACGCTTAGGCGTCCAAGTTTACACAGAAAAAACTTGATATATCGAGTCAATATTATAGTGTAGGTGAAGTTGGAGGTTGATGATTTTTTGATTATTATGAATGTATAATCATTGGTTACTTTTGGCGTAAAAGTTCAATTAATTCCCCTAAATTTGATCCAATCTTTTCTAATAACTGGTCACTTGGAGCAAATCCTTTTGCGCGTTCTATTGCTAAGTCTACATTTGGCAAATAATATTTTTCAAAAGTTTTTGCCTGAATTGCTTTTCTCTCTCCAGTTTTCTCATATAACAAATTGCTCACAAAAGTGTTTTTCTTCTCGTCTGTCTTATTCTGAAGAATATCTTCTAGAAATTCAGCATATTCGGATGCAACATCTGAAACGTGTAGCAGTTGCCAAAATTCTATGCAAGGATTTGTAATATAACACAAATATTTTTTCTCCTTGCATTTTTCTACAACGCATTTCATTTGTTTTGCGGAATGACTACCACAATCCCGGTCTATAACAATGCCAAATGCATCATCTTTTCCTTGATATTTGTTAAGGAAGTCAAGATACAATAGGTCAAGCTGTTCCTCACGCAAAGCTGCTTTGAATTTATTGCACTCTTTTTTAGTTAGACAGGATGGATTTTTCAAATAAGATTTTATAAACTCTGTTGAATATTTTTTTAAACAGAGTGAGTCAATAATTTTCTCAAACATATTATTTTCTCTGAATTGAATATACTCTTCCAATAATTCTAATACGTTTTCTGGATCACTCTTGGTATCGTATCTTCTTAGCACCTCAATGTGTACGATTGCATTAATTCCTAGTCGTTCTCTGTATTGTTCAATGAAATGTAAATATTGTACTTCCGTCTTCGTTCCCTCTGTAGAAAGGAAAACGACACGCTTGGGTTCTATAGAATCCTCGTTAGTACGAACAAACAGTGAACTACTCCCTAGACGATAAGATAATAAACTCATTCACTATCCACCTTCCATTCGTTGTCTTGAAAACATGGTATAGCACCATATCTACCAATCAGATAGTCATTTAATATATTTTTGTCAAATCTTTGTTTATAATCGCTCAACGAGTATATTCTTGAACTGTGATCTTTTTCACGTTCAATGAACCAAATTTCATCCTGACGAAGTATTCGTAAATCCATCAGGTTCAAATCATGAGTTGTACAAATTAATTGACAAGATTTTTCCTTTGTAATTTTGAAAAAACGCTTAATATATTCTTCAGTCAGCTTTGAGTGAAAACTTCGGTCAAGTTCATCAACAACAATAATTTTCCCTTTTTGACCAGATTCATATAACGGAAGTAAATCAAACAAACGTTTGGTTCCATCCGATTCATCAGAAAGTTCAAATAATTCATCCGGGTTTCCATGATCTAGCATGATTTTTTCTGCATAAATTTCTCCGTTTTCAAGAGAAATTTTGAACTGATAACCACTTATTTCAATCGTACAGTGTGTATTATCTGGAGACTCATTTCTTATGGTGTGTTCTAAATCATTCAAAACATCCTTTTTGACCTCATCAGGTAAAAAGGAAAAGGCTTTTTCCGCCAATTGTTTCCCTTTTTGGATTTTTTCTATTCCTGTATCAAAGGCTCTAAGCATATTAATCATAGAATCCGTATTTGTTGCCGGATTTAAGAAAAAATTATTTTTATTAAGAGCATGAGAACCAGGATATACAACAATGATGTTTTTAAACCATTCGTATGCAACAATAAAATCATGCAAACCAGAGTTTTCATCAATTTTCTTATTACCAACTTCATTTAAAAATAATTCATCTGATTTTAAATCTTCACAGTAAACTTCAAATCGAAGTTGGGAATTTTTATCCAATCGCAAGTCTGTTCTAATTGTCTGTCCTTGCTCTCGCTCAAAAATACAGGTTTCTGTTTCTGAAGAATCTAGACGGTAAAGCCATTCAGCACGAAATTCGTGTGTCAAGTAGTCAATCGCAAAACCATATGAAAAAACAGTATTCTCAACAATAAAGTCCAGTTGAAAAACACCTGGCTTTTCTTTATACGCTGGATCAATGCGGAAAAAACGATCATTATATCGTATTGCCTCTGTTCCCATTAAAGTTACTCGACGCATAAAATCCAATGCACGCACAAAATTTGATTTACCAGAAGCATTTGCTCCAAAGAAAAAACTACTCTTTAGCAAACGTTTTCCATTCACAGTAAAACAATGAGAGGCATGCCTTGTCTGTTTTCCGGCTGCCATACTAAATACCTGCTGACCTTTAAATGAGTTATAGTTTTCAACGGCAAATCTAATCAACATTGTTTGCACCTCCCTATCTTCATATTAATAGTATATGTGACAAACTCCACTTTTTCAATCATGTTTTTGCAAAAAAATAATTATTTTTCAAGTATATTTGTTTGAAAAATCACAAATACAATTGGCTCAAACAGCAACATATATGAAATAAAATTGTAGGAGTTTTGCAATTTGTAATCTGCACAATTGAGGAATACGGCATAAAGTGATATTATATAAAAGTGAGGAGAGTTCGACAAAAGTGAATAATATACTAAATTTTGTATTAATTTATGATGAAGAATGCATTTATATTTTTACCATTTAACTTCTGATAATAAATATTATCTGGAAGATAGTAGAGGGAGGAATTTATGAATTCTAATTTTGAATTTTTGAGGGGAGATTTTCCGGTTCTTGCAAATTTTGGAGAGTTAGCTGAAAAATATTGTTATTCGGATTCTAATTCTAGTTTGATGAAATTAGGTATGATTGGTGAGACAATTGTAAATTTAATGTTTACATATGACAGGATACCACTTCCAAAGGAAAATACAGCAGCGGTTAGAATAAATGTTTTAGTTAGGAATGGTTTGCTGACTAGAGATTTGGCTACTATTTTGCACGGTCTTAGGAAGATTAGAAATAAGGCAGTACATGAGAATTATACTTCAATAGACGATAGTAAGAAATTTTTGCCAATGGCTTATGGTATATGTGAATGGTTTATGCAGACATATGGAGATTGGAATTATTTGCATAAAGATTTTGTTATGCCAGAAGAGAACATAGTAACAGATTTAATTGATAAAAAGGAAGAAGAGAGAAAGGAAGCAGAACTTACAAAGTTAGCCGAAAAAACGGCATCTATATCACCTGTTATTAGCACAGAGGAACGAAAGAAGCAAGCTAATAAGGTGGCAAATCAAAGACCAAAAACAGAAGCAGAAACTCGATTTTTAATAGATGAGCAATTAAGAATGGTAGGATGGGAGGCAGATACAGAAAATATACGTTATTCAAAGGGAATAAGGCCTTCAAAGGGAAGAAACCTTGCAATTGCTGAGTATCCGACAAATTCGACCATAGGTAATCGAGGCTATGCGGATTACGCATTATTTGTAGGTGAAAAATTAGTAGGAATTATTGAAGCAAAAGCCATACATAAGGATATACCATCGATTATTGATTATCAGGCAAAGGACTATCCGAGATGTATTCGGAAGGAAGATGAGAAGTATGTAATAAATACATGGGGAGAATTTAAAGTTCCATTTACATTTGCAACAAATGGACGCTCATATTTGGAGCAATATAAAACAAAGTCTGGTATATGGTTTTTAGATTTAAGGAAACCAGATAATTCTCCTATGGCATTACATGGTTGGATGAGTCCGGATGGGATGATCGAACTTCTTGCAACAGATATTGAAGAAAAGAATAAAGAATTGAAAGAGATGTCCTATGACTTACTTACAGATAAGAATGGATTGAATCTAAGACCATATCAGTTGAATGCAATAAAAGCAGCAGAAGAGGCTGTAATAAGTGGCAGACAGACAGCTTTGCTAGCGATGGCAACAGGAACAGGTAAGACAAGGACAGTACTTGGGATGATATATCGTTTTTTGAAAACAGAGCGATTTCGTCGAATCTTATTTTTAGTTGATCGTACAGCACTGGGAGAACAAGCGCAGGATGTTTTTGAAGAAGTAAAAATGGAAGAGTTATTAACTCTTGATGATATATATAACATTAAGGGGTTGAATGATAAGACTATAGATAAAGAAACCAGAATCCATATATCAACGGTACAAGGAATGGTTAAACGTATTATGTATAATACAGGTGAAGTTATGCCAGCCGTATCCGATTATGATTTACTTATAGTCGATGAAGCACACAGAGGATATATCCTGGATAAGGAAATGTGTGAAGAGGAGATATTATATAGGGATCAACGAGATTATCAAAGTAAATATAGATCGGTTATAGAGTACTTTAATGCTGTAAAAATAGCACTTACTGCGACGCCGGCATTACAAACGACACAAATATTTGGACAACCTGTATTTAAGTATACTTATAGAGAAGCTGTTATCGAAGGATATTTGGTAGATCATGATGCCCCGCATGAATTAAAAACAAAATTAAGCTCGGAGGGTATTCATTATAAGCAGGGAGAAAATGTAACTACCTATGATCCTGTTACAGGGGAAATTACGAATAGTGAGCTTCTTGAAGATGAATTGGATTTTGATATAGAATCATTTAATCGACAGGTTATTACAGAATCATTTAACAGAACAGTTTTGGAGGAAATAGCAAAGAATATTGATCCAGAATCTCCTAGAGAACAGGGAAAAACTTTAATATATGCAGTTAATGATGCTCATGCGGATATGATAGTGTCAATTCTTAAAGATATATATACGCAGTATGGTGTGGATAATGACGCTATTATGAAAATAACAGGAAGTGTTGCTAATGGAAATAAGAAGAAAATACAGGAAGCAATAAAACGGTTTAAAAACGAGGATTACCCATCAATAGTAGTTACAGTTGATTTATTGACAACGGGGATAGACGTGCCATCTATTTCAACACTTGTATTTATGAGGCGTGTTAAATCTCGTATTCTATTTGAACAGATGCTGGGAAGAGCAACAAGATTATGTAAGGAAATTCATAAAACGCATTTTGAAATATATGATCCGGTTGGAGTTTATGATTCGCTTGAAGATGTTAATACTATGAAACCGGTGGTTGCTAATCCAGCTACAACTTTTACACAATTATTAGATGGATTGCAAGAAATAGAAGATGATGCGCATGTTGAAAATCAAATAAACCAGATAATTGCAAAGTTACAGCGAAAAAAGAAGAATATGGACACAAAAACAATGGAGCATTTTATTGATATGTCTGGAGGATTGGATCCGACACAATTTATTGTGGAGTTACAGAGCAAGAATCCGCAGGAGGCAAAGAAACGATTGCTGACATATTATGATATGTTTAGCATGCTCCAGCAGAGTAAAACAAATGGTGGAAGGTCAGTAGTGATTTCAGATAAAAAAGATAAACTGATTAGTCATACAAGAGGCTATGGCAAACAGGATGCTCGTCCCGAGGACTATTTGGATGCGTTTTCAAGTTATGTACAAAATAACATCAATGAAATTGCAGCATTGAAAATTGTATGTACAAGACCGCGGGAACTTACTCGGGATAGTCTTAAATCATTACGTCTTACACTAGAAAGAGAGGGATATACCGTACAACAATTGAATACTGCTGTTTCACAGTTGACGAATGAGAAAATTACAGCAGATATTATTAGTTTAATTCGGAGGTATGCGATTGGTTCGGTATTGATAAGTCACGAAGCAAGGATTAGGAGAGCTGTTGATAGATTACGTAAAGCGCATACATTTACCATGCAAGAGCAAAATTGGATTAAAAGAATGGAAGATTATCTTTTAAATGAATCGGTTCTTAATGTTCAGATTTTTGACGAAGACAGTAGATTTAAATCCCAGGGAGGATTTGCAAAAATTAATAAAGTATTTGGAAATAAATTAGAAAGTGTCGTTTTAGAGCTGAATGAGTATCTTTACGATGATGGAGGAAAAACTGCATGACAACACAGGAAATTGTATCTAAACTATGGAATCTTTGTAATGTTTTAAGAGATGATGGCATCACATATCATCAGTACGTGACAGAACTTACTTATATATTATTCTTAAAAATGGCAAAAGAGACAGGGGCAGAAATACAGATTCCAGAAGGATATAGATGGGATGTATTAAAAGCAAAAAGTGGTGTTGAATTAAAAAAATTTTATAAGGAATTGTTAAATTATTTAGGGGAAAACTGTACAGGACGTATTTGTGAGATATATCAAGGGGCAGCTACGAATATAGATGAGCCGAAAAATCTTGAGAAGATTATAACGACAATTGATGGCTTAGATTGGTTTTCGGCACGAGAAGAGGGATTGGGAAATCTTTACGAAGGATTACTTGAGAAAAATGCAAATGAAAAGAAATCTGGCGCAGGACAGTATTTTACACCAAGAGTTCTTATTGATGTTATGACAAGATTGGTTAAACCACAGCCAGGGGAACGCTGTAATGATCCGGCATGTGGTACATTCGGTTTTATGATTTCTGCAAGTCAGTATGTACGTGAAAATACAGATGACTTTTTTGAACTTGATGCGGATACAGCAAAATTTGAAAGAGAAGAAGCATTTACAGGGTGTGAACTGGTGCATGATACGCATAGGCTTGCCTTGATGAATGCTATGTTACATGATATTGAAGGGGAAATAAAACTTGCAGATACATTGTCTAATGCAGGAAAGGAAATGAAAGGTTATGATGTCGTTTTGACGAATCCTCCGTTTGGAACAAAAAAAGGCGGAGAGCGTGCTACAAGGGATGATTTTACATTTCCAACTAGTAATAAGCAGTTAAATTTTTTACAACATATTTATAGAAGTTTAAATACAGACGGAAAAGCAAGGGCGGCAGTTGTCCTTCCAGATAATGTGTTATTTGCGGATGGTGATGGAGAACGTATTCGTAAAGATCTTATGGAGAAGTGCAACTTACATACGATACTTAGATTGCCTACAGGTATTTTCTATGCTCAGGGAGTAAAGACAAACGTTCTTTTTTTTACACGAGGAAAGACCGATAAGAATAACACAAAAGAAGTATGGATTTATGATCTGAGAAATGATATGCCTTCCTTTGGAAAGACAAATCCATTAAAAAAAGAGGATTTTGAGGATTTTGTTGAGTGCTATGCAAATGGAGATTTATCGGCAAGGAAAGAAACCTATAGTGAAGAAAATCCCAATGGCAGATGGAGGAGATTCACATATGAGGAAATTTTGGCGAGAGATAAGACAAGTCTTGATATTTCATGGATGAAGAATGAGACTGGAACGGAGGATTATACTTTGGCTGAATTGCTGGGGCAGATAAAAGAAAAATCAGAAAATATATCTAGGGCGATAGCCGAATTGGAAATGCTTGTAGGAGAGGTGAAAGAGTAATGGATACAAAAGCATTAAGACAAAAAATTCTTGACCTTGCCATACGTGGAAAGTTGGTTCCACAGGATCCGAATGATGAGCCGGCATCTGTATTATTGGAACGTATTCGTGAGCAAAAGAAGCTGATGGTTAAAGAAGGAAAGCTGAAAGCTAAGGATATAAAGAATGATACAATTATATTTGTTGGTGAGGATAATTTGCATTATGAGAAGTTCCAAGATGGAACTGTGAAATGTATTGAGGATGAGATACCGTTTGAAGTGCCGGATGGATGGGAATGGACCAGACTTGGCAATATTGTTTGTGTTTTAAATGGAGATAGAGGACAAAATTATCCTGCTAAAAGCAAATTACAGAGTGAAGGTATTCCTTTTGTTAGTGCCTCTAACATTGAAGATGGCGTTGTATCCTCAGATGGTCTACTTTATTTGTCAGACTTTCAGTACAACGCACTTGGTGCAGGCAAACTTGTTGCTGGTGATATCGTATATTGCATCCGTGGTTCATTGGGCAAATGCGGATTGTTCACAATGGAAAAAGGAGCAATTGCTTCTTCACTAGTAATTGTACGTTCACTTCTTAGCGAATCCAGTATTACAAGCTATATTTTCTTATATCTTAATTCTGCCTTTGCAGGGGAAGAAATAAAGAAATATGACAATGGAAGCGCTCAGCCCAATCTTGCTGCAAAAGATTTCATGCGCTTTCTTGTTCCGCTTCCGCCACCGGAAGAACTGTACAGAATAAATGAGCAGGCACAGAACGCTCTTCTTTTTGTTAAGCGCATTCAAAACAACAAAGATGAGTTGAATGTTACTATTGCAAATGCAAAATCAAAAATCCTTGACCTCGCCATCCGTGGCAAACTTGTACCACAGGATCCAAATGACGAGTCAGCTTCTGTACTCTTAGAACGCATCCGTGCTGAAAAAGAAGAACTTATTAAACAAGGCAAAATCAAGCGAGATAAGAACGAATCCATCATCTTCCGAGGTGATGATAACTCTTATTATGAGAAGATAGGCAATAAGACAGCTAATATTGATGACCAGATACCATTTGATTTACCGCAAGGATGGGCTTTTATTCGCCTAAAGGCTGCTTGGGAACTTATATCCGGTAGAGATTTGTCTCCATCAGAGTATAATAATGTAAATAATGGTATTCCTTATATAACTGGTGCAAGCAACTTGGAAAATGGTCAAGTAAATTTAGTCCGATGGACTCCTGTACCGCAAGTGTTTACGTATAATGGGGATTTGCTTCTGACCTGCAAGGGAACTATTGGCAAAATTGCTTTTAATAACTTTGGTGAAGCTCACATTGCCCGTCAGATTATGGCTATACGCAATACTTATAGTCTTAATATCGAGTTTTTAGCTCTATGCATTCAATACTCTGCAGTTAAAATAAAACAAGCAGCAAAAGGTCTTATTCCAGGAATATCTCGTGATGATATTCTTAATTTGATTATTCCTATTCCACCAGAAAAACAGCAAGAGAAAATTGTAAGGTATGCCAACACATATTTTGAGAAAATAAATGCCATTTCTCGGACACTTAACTAAGTTGTTCTTCAAGTATAAAAAATTTATTAATAGCTGTTTGCAAGCTAAACACAATTCGTTGCTGCTCAGCAATCGGAGGCAATGGGATAATAGTTTCTGCCATTGCAGAACCTGAGATTTCCTTGAATGTCGTACCTGTAGCTCGTTGCTCAACATCTGATGTTCGCGCTTTTAGGCAATAATACAAGTATTCGCTCATTGAAAAGTTAAACGGTACTACAGATTTAAAGCCTTGATTAGTTGCAATTGGGTTAGCGGAGATTGCAACATAACCTATCGGTGCCCTGCTTGAATATAAAACAGTTCCCTTTGGCATAAGTTGTGCAGAAGATGATTTTAATCCCTCCTCTGTGATTTTCCGTCCACCAGACGAGATATACATTGCAGTATATCCACTTAAGTCAGCCGGAGTAAGCCAAGGTATTTCCCCATCCCAATATGAAGGGGTGTTGGTTTTAGGAGTACCTCCACCTACAATTATTCCTATGTGCTTAAGTCTAACGAAAGTCCATGAATCAGGAATTTCAAATGGAATTTCGTTGTCGATACAACGTGTCTCCGTCCCCACCTTCTCATAATAAGAGTAGTGTAAACATCTTCGATATAATATTAGAGCGATTATCTCGCAAAAATATTTTATCGGAGGTGTCTTTTTATGAAGACAAAACAAACATTTGAGGAATACTTGAGAAAGGAAAATTTATCAGAAAATACGATAACATCGTATCTGTGGACAGTGAATTATTTTTCGGAACATTATGACACTGTGAGCAAAGAAAACTTACTTGCGTATAAGGGCTATTTGATGGAATTCTTTAAGCCTAAAACAGTAAATCTGCGTATACAGGCGATAAACAAGTATTTGGAGTATTTAGAAGAACAGCAATTACAGCTAAAAGCTGTTAAGGTGCAGCAAAAAAATTTCTTAGAAAATGTTATCAGCAATGCAGATTACAATTTTCTGAAAAAGCAGCTCAAAAAGGATGGAAATATGGAATGGTATTTTGTGGTTTGGTATTTAGCAGCTACAGGAGCAAGAGTGAGCGAACTTATTCAAATAAAGATTGAACATATCGAAATCGGCTATTTTGACCTATACACAAAAGGTGGTAAATTGCGCCGATTATACATACCAAAAAAGTTAAAGAAAGAAACTCTTGAATGGCTGGCGGAAAAACATCGTTCCTCTGGCTATTTGTTTCTTAATAGATATGGCGATAGAATTACTACACGAGGTGTTTCGCAGCAACTCAAGAACTATGCTGAAAAATACGGACTTGACAAAAAAGTTGTTTACCCTCATTCATTCCGTCATAGATATGCAAAAAATTTTCTCGAAAAGTATAATGATATTGCTTTGCTTGCTGATCTTATGGGACACGAAAGTATTGAGACAACGCGAATCTATCTTCGTCGTACCGCAAGTGAACAACAAGAACTTGTTGATAGAATAGTTACTTGGTAAAAAGAAAGGGGCTGTAAAAAAACTCCCCTAATCAGCACCACCAGCTTAGCTGGTGGTTTGCTCTGTCTCAATGCAATAACATTACATCTTTATGAAATACAATGAGTGATAAGAATGTTATATATTAATATTTTCTTTTATTTCATAAATTGATGAAAGGGATGATGATAGTTGTTTTACAATTCGTTCTTGTTCTTTAATAGGTGGTATCGGTATATATACTTCTTTTAAATGTGTTGGCCCATAATGTTGTATACAATTTCCTGTTTTCATTCGATTAATCTGATTTAGGTAAGTATTTGAATTGGCAAAATATAAAAAATACTCTCGTATGATAGCATTGGACATTTTAAATCTTATTTGTCCAGTGTAGGGTATTGCTCCTACAGCTTCTGAACCAACAATTGAGGCTTTGCCAATAGAAGCACTTGTACACAATATAACATCTCCTAATTCCAGTTTAAAATGTTTCCATCTGTTCTCAACCATAACAGGGTCTAAATAATTACAGCCCTCCAGAAGAACTTTATCAGATTGTAATCCTGAAATACGAATCAAAGGAACACCATCATCTTTGAAATCCTTTTTCAGGATACCAGGACCTTCTTGAAAATATACTACTTCTGGCAATATGACCCATATCCATCCATTAGGAAGTTCGTAAGGCAAATCTTTGTCAATACAAACTATATTTTCTCCTTTATAACGATAATAAGAGTTATCATCACCTCGGAAGATGATGGATTCGTTCTTATCTC
>ERZ779982.701-NODE-701-length-15335-cov-5.235340_pt1 | contig 15335 bp, 12 predicted proteins | sample MGYA00511936_ERZ779982 | MGnify/ENA primary metagenome ERZ779982 (study PRJEB29588, sample SAMEA2146682) | human gut metagenome | biome: human gut; feature: human-associated habitat; material: faeces | place: Denmark | collected 2008/2010 ... | reverse complement strand
CTGCGGCACAGATTAGTACCAAAATTCCAAATGCGTTTATAGCCGGAATCATATATTGGTTATTGCTGATATTGGTTGTCGGAATATGCGTAGCAGGAACAGGGATACTGGTGATACTGATAGAAATAAAGGTTATAGAATTATATAAGAAAAACTGTTGGGATTTTATTACTCTACTGATGATACTGACAAGTGCTGCTGTCATCATTTATTTTGGAGAATCCATCAAAAAAACACTGTCAGTAAATCTTCTATTGCTTTTTGTACTTTCGCAAGGAGTATATGTTGGACTTAGATGTTATTTGAAAAATCAGTTAAATACCAAGCTATATTAATCAAAATATGATAAAAAACGTATAAAAGCAGGGGATAAAAACACACATCGTCCCCTGCTATTATATTATCCTTTTCCAATTTCTAGTAGGATATGCCTGTTTCATTATGCTTTTTTAAAAGCCTTAGTTTGAATGCTTTACTGTATTTCTTCCTAGACATAAATATGCTCCACATGGTACATAAAAAAGGACATGGCAATACCTCCTTGATACCACCGTATCCTTGAAAAAGGGCGACTTTAACACACCCTCCGTATTCTCATTTTTACAAAAGAAAACATGTGTGAAAAGTCCATGATGTTTATTCTGAAATCACAAAGTAATTTTTGGCTATCTTTTCAAAAGTTCTGAGTCGAACTTTCTACTTCATAAGCGGTTTTTTTTCATGCTTATGAAGTAGAGAATTTTTACCTTATCGTAAATTCGCAAGATAAATTATATGTATCGTAATCCCAATCTCTTTCACTTTCAAAGAACGCAAATTGTTTAATCAAACGATAGTGTCCAGCAGGCAATTCTCCATAAAAACTTTTAACATCAATTTCTAATGTTAATCGTTCGTTAGGCTTAATAAAGCAATCCTTTTCATTGCTCTTTGAGGGGTCATCAAGCTGTTTAAGTTGATACCAAGTGCCGGATTGTTCAGCTTCTATTTCAAAATAATCTGGTGAATATTGGTATTCTTTATCAGAAGTATTTTCTATTAGAAATGAAAGGTGCTTTAAGTCTAAATCCTTTTCTGTACTCATTGAAATCTTCAAATCGCCCAAAGTGTCAAGCGCTTCTTCACTTCCATAAGGAGAAACCTCATATTCTTCGGAATAATCTTGTACTACATGATTATCACTGTCCTTTGCTTGACTACACCCAACAATACACACCAATAACAATAAGGTTAGAAACATACATATTATTTTTTTCATTTGTCCTTATCTCCTTTCTTTTAAATTTATAATAGCAATAAAATGTCTATTTTCAATCAACTTTCATTGCAATTTATTTTCACTGTAACACATGCTCCCCCTGCTTTATTATTAGCAATTTGGATATTTCCGCCATGTCTTTCACTTAAAATCTTACTAATATTCAGCCCTAACCCCAAATGTTCAGTAGCTATATCTTTCGATGATTTATAAAATGGTAATGTCGCCTTTTCAATATCAATATTTTTAAACCCGCAACCATCGTCTGAAACAGATATAACTAAATTATCATTCTCTATTACTACGCTAATAGCAATATCACTTTTTGCGTATCTAATACTATTAGAGAGTAAGTTTTCATAAATCTGCATGACTGTATCTAAATTGATAAACAAGGTTATATTATTACCGCTTGTAGTAATTGAAAAATGTTTGTCATAACAAAGTGCTTCTGCTGTGTTATTAAAATTATCAATAAGTGAATGAAATGTAATCTGTTGTCGTGGAATATCAATATCCTCTAACCTGTATAAGTTCGTCATAGCATTTACATATTTTTCAAGACGTGAAATATTTTTTGACATTACTGATATTTCATCTAATATTTCTTGTTGTGATACTAAGCCTTTGGGAATAAAGGAAAGCAGCATAGTAGCATGACCCTTTAGTAAAGTCAAAGGAGTGCGTAAGTCATGCGAAAAAGCAGCATTTAGACGGCGCTGTTCAGCAAATTGTCGAAACATAGTTTCATTATTTTTCGACAAACAGTCTTTCATTTTTTCAAAGGCATGACAAAGTTTCCCCATTTCATCATTTAATGGATATGATAACGTAAAATCTAAGTCATTTGCTTCAATTTTATGATACGCATTAGTTAATAGCTTAATAGGTTTCGATAATTTTTTTTTATAAAAAAATGTTACACAACATATCATACTAATAGATAATACGATAGGAATAATTGCAATATTTAATGAACCTAAAGCACTGTCAATAAGCCTATCCCGGTTTGTAAAATTAGGTAAAACTTCGATATATGAAACATGGTTCGGATAGACATATTCGTGTACTGGGCGTTCTTTTTGATAATCAACATTGAACTTGCATATCTCGTTTCCTTTCGTGTCAAATATTGTGTATTTTGTTTGGTCATTACTATAAGTGGCGGTAAATGAGCCATTTTCCGGTATATCATACCTCGTTGACAGATTTTCATACTTATAGTTTAAATTTATTCTGTATCTGTCAACCATTGAAATTAAAAGTATACAAATAATTATTCCAATCAACAACGAAAACAAAGCATAAAGAACAAAGGTCATTCTAATACTCATGCTATTTAACCGATTGAACAATCTGCTTCTCTTTAATTTTTCCATCTATATCCGCACCCCCAAACAGTTTCAATGTAAGGTCTATCGCCTAAAGATAAAAATTTTGCCCTAATACGTCTGATATGTTCTGTAACAACTGTATTATCACCAATGCCGTCTAATCCCCAAACTTTTTCATAAATAGTTTCCCGGTCAAAAACAATTCCTTTGTTTTGCGAAAGGAAAGATATTATATCAAATTCCTTTTTGGTAAAAGCCATATCCTTATTATGATAAAACACAATACGTGAGGAATAATCTATAACCATATCTTCATCAAATTGCACCTTTGAAGATATATTGTGTCTTTTTTCTCTGCGAAGATGTGCTGCAATGCGAGCTTCTAATTCATCAACAGAAAATGGTTTTATTACATAGTCGTCTGCGCCAATAGAAAATCCTTTTATTTTATCACTATCTTCAATGCGTGCTGTTAAAAAAATTATAGGGCATGAAACATAATCCCGTATCCTTTCGCAAACAGTAAATCCATCTATATCTGGCATATTGACATCTAACAAAATAATGTCAGGTTTTTTTTCTACTTCTTTTAATGCAGCATTTCCTGCTGTTGCAGTATATACCGTATATCCAAGTTTGCTGAAATAGCAATACAGCATTGATACAATTTCTTTTTCATCGTCTACAATTAAAATACTCTGCGCCATAAATATGCCTCCATTGTGAATATCTGATTTAAGATTATCAAACAAAAATCTATTTCTAATCAATTTCTTTAATTTTCGATGTCATTAGTTATTATATATGGCAATATGAGTTGTAGCAACCTTACTCTACATGTTTTATGCTCTATTACTATCCACACTATGATGTGTGTAATCATATCCCGAAAGCCATACCAAACAAAGCAGTCTATGGCAGATTTAGAAATAAGTCCTATGATTATTGAAAAATAAGAAAATATAAAAATTAGAGTGAAGTAATTATATTACAAAAATGAAAAACGGGAGATACACAGATATTGTGCTATCTCCCATATTGTTTTTAGTGTCATATCAAGGCTCATTTATTAGTGGTAAAATTAGCGTTTTTCTATATTTCTCAAAATGCTTGAAAGTAAAGTGTTCATATGGATAATCGAAAATCAGATATAAACTTTTGTTTAAATTGCCTATAATTCAAGTGAATCTTCTGCATCCACCCACATCTGTAAATTGCCATCAAGATATAATCTTGCATATTCCAAAGGCTCATCCACAGCCAATGAAGTAAGCGCACATTCTGATCCATATGTGGTTTTTAAATTTTTTTCAGCTTCCCAGCAATCAATGCGAAGCATATATCCAGCACTTGTGTAAACATCAATACTATCGTGGTTTATATTATATTCTGCATAAATTGTTCTCATCGTATCTTATCTCCATTTTCTTTTGATAATCAGTTACAGAGTTAAATATCGAAAACATTTCAATCAGTTCACCATGTCGTTATTGTTATATGTTATATTGTGTTATGAAATTTTCTTTCCCTTAATTTTTCCCATATTAAGGTTCATGAAAAGCAATGGGAAAATGTAACACAAGGGAAAGAGTAAGGGAAAGTTCACTTGCTACAAACTTAGTATTTTCAAGGGTTTGCGAAGAATTTGATAATCAAATATAACAGTTATTAAATTTCCTAAAATATGTGAAATATCAACTGGAATTTGACAAAGAGAAGGGAATCATTGTAGGAAATATCCGTATGGGATTTGGACATTACCGGATTTCCATGGCAATTGCATCCGCAGCAAAATCCATGGACTACACACCATACTGGATGGACTTAAATTCCTATCCTAGGACTACCTGCACGAAGGTCATTGGCGCACAGAATGATTTGTATTCTCTGGGTTCTAGACTTTCCGGTAAGAGTAGGCTCTTTAATAAACTGGTGTGGGAGCCAATGAATTATGAAGGGTTCCGGAAGCTTTCCTATAATGCTTCTGACCAGAAAAATGCAGAGCTTATGGCTCCGGTTTACCGGAATGTACCAAAGGAAATTCCGGTGGTAGCAACCCATGTGTGGCCGGCACAGGCAGCTATACATGCCGGCGTGAAATATGTAGTCAATGCGATTCCGGATAACTGGCCGATGGCATTGCATTTATCCGAAGGAAGCCTTCATACAGTTCAGACTCATTATGCGTATCAGGGCTATCGGATTTTAAATGGCATGCAGGGAAAAGATGTCTTAAATCCTATGCCGGAAAAAGATCTTATATACACGGGACATTATATTGACCATGAGCTGGTAAGCAATATTGAAGCAGACTGCGAAGCTAGAATTAAAAGAAAGCAGGAGAAGAAACCGATGCGTTTCTTATTAACCATCGGCGGAGCAGGAGCCCAGAGAGAAATTTTTGCGGCTATTATCAGATATCTGCTGCCGGCAATCCGGGAAGACAGGGCAGCACTTTATGTCAATGTAGGAGATTACCGGAATGTCTGGGAAGAATTATTACAGGAAATTCCGGGACTTAAAAATGCAGCAATGGAGCATTTTGATGACTGGGAGAATACAAAGCAGTTTGCCGAAGTTGCACTGGATGGGGAAGTAACCGGAGTCCATGGCTTCTATCATAAGAATATTTTCGAAGCAGTGTACTGCACGAATCTTTTGATGCGAAGCAGTGATGTGTTGGTGACAAAGCCAAGCGAACTGGCATTTTATCCGGTGCCGAAGCTCTTTATCAAAAGAGTGGGTGGTCATGAACAGTGGGGTGCCATCCATTCCGCAGAGATTGGGGACGGTACCCTGGAATGCCGTGATATTCCACATACCTTGCAGATGCTGGAATTATTCCAAAGCTCAGACCATCTGCTTACCGATATGTGTGAAGCAATTATGGAAAATAAGAAACAGGGGATTTACGATGGCGCATACAGGGTAGTGGAACTGGCAATGGGCTTACGAAAAGGAGGAGAAGGACAATGAGATTAACAACGAAAGAAAAAGTGGCATACGGACTTGGGGCAGTTGGCAAAGACATGGTATACATGCTTTCTGCAAGTTACATTTTATATTATTATCAGGATATTTTGAGTGTCAGTGCCATTGCAATGGGAATTATCCTGATGGCAGCAAGAGTATTTGACGCATTCAATGACCCGGTTATGGGAATTATCGTAGCCAAGACGAGAACCCGCTGGGGTAAGTTCCGTCCGTGGCTTCTGATTGGAACCATAACCAATGCAGTAATCTTATATCTGATGTTTGCGGCACCACCTGCATTAGATGGCAGCGGACTGGTTGCCTATGCAGCGGTAACCTATGTGTTATGGGGCGTTACTTATACCATGATGGATATTCCATTCTGGTCTATGATTCCGGCATTTACCGAAGGCGGCAAAGAAAGAGAGGGACTTTCTACCCTTGCCCGTTCCTGTGCAGGCGTGGGCTCCGCACTGATTACGATTATCACGGTAAAATGTGTGGTTTTATTAGGTCAGGGCAATGAACGTGCCGGTTTCAAATGGTTTGCATTAATCATTGCAGTATTATTTGTGATTTTTATCACCATTACCTGCATGAGCATCAAGGAGAAATCTACCGTAAATGTGGACTCTCCATCGGTGGGACAGATGTTTAAAGCATTGTTACAGAATGACCAGGCAATGACTGTAGTTATTACCATAGTGCTGATTAACTGCTCTCTTTATATTACTTCAAACCTTTTGATTTATTTTTTCAAATATGATTTTGGCGGGGACGCGTGGTATAACAGCTATACTTTATTCAATACCTTTGGTGGTGGAATCCAGATTATTTCCATGATGATATTCTTCCCACTGCTGCGTAAATTCTTAAGTGTCTTGAAGGTATTTTATGTAAGCTTTGTTATGGCAATCGCAGGTTATGGTGTATTATTTATACTGACACTGACAAATATGTCAAACTTATTGTTATTATTTATTCCGTCATTCTTTATCTTTACAGCCTTTGGAATGCTGACGGTACTTACCACCGTATTTCTTGCAAATACCGTGGACTATGGCGAACTGAAAAATAACCGGAGAGATGAGAGCGTTATCTTTTCCATGCAGACCTTTGTGGTAAAACTGGCATCCGGAGTAGCTGCACTGGCAGCTTCCATCTGCTTAAATCTCTGCCACTTAAGTAATGATACTGCAGAAACAGCAACCGCAGCTGCTGCGTCCGGCAGCTCCCTTTTAGGACTCCGCATGACGATGGCAGGAATTCCGATTATCGGCTTACTGATTGCAGTGCTGGTATTCCGTAAGAAATTTATCCTGACAGAAGAAAAAGTGCAGGAAATCACAGAACAGATTAAAGGGAAGGAAAATTATCGATGATTCGTAAGGAAAAGAATTATTTTATTCTGGATACCGACCATACCACCTATTGCTTCCGGGTACTTCCTACCGGGCAGCTGGAGCATCTTTATTATGGCAGAAAACTTCATATCGAGGACGAAGCAGATATGCAGCCGCTGGTGGAAAAGCATGTCTTTGCACCGGGTAATGTGAATCTGTATAACGAAGAGCAGAAAGCATATTCCTTAGAGGATATGCGCCTTGAAATGTCCTCCTATGGAAAAGGAGATATAAGAGAGCCTTTTGTGGAAGTGGTGAATGCCAATGGAAGCAATACGATAGATTTTGTATACAAGGAAGCAGAGATAACCAAAGGTAAGGAAGCCTTTGCGGAACTGCCGGGTTCCTATGGCAGCGAAGAGGAAGTGGAGCAGCTTTGTATCCGGCTTGCGGACGAAGGAAATGAGCTGGTACTGGAATTGTATTATTATGTCTATCCATCCTGTGACATTATCAGCCGCAGTGCGAAATTCTATAATAACGGAAAGAAAGCTGTGCAGTTGAAACGGCTGATGAGCCTGCAGCTTGACTTTGATGGGCATGATTATGCATTTACTACATTTCATGGAGCCTGGGCAAGAGAAATGAAGCGGAGTGATATGCCGGTAATAGCAGGAAAATTAGTAAATGCTTCCTATACCGGAACCACCTCCAGCCGGGCCAATTCCTTTGTGATGCTAAGCCGGCCGAAGACCACAGAGGATGCCGGGGAATGCTTTGGTTTTCACCTTATCTATTCCGGTAATCACTATGAAGCAGCAGAAGTAAACAGCTTTGGCAAAATGCGTCTGGTGACAGGAATCAATCCACAGGCATTTTCCTATGAAGTGGTGCCGGAAGAAAGCTTTCAGGCACCGGAGGCAGTGATGGCATATGCAGAAAACGGATTTAACCAGATGAGCCAGAGGCTACATCATTTTATCCGGGAGCATATTATCCGTGGAACCTGGCAGAAGAAGGAGCGGCCGATACTGCTTAACAGTTGGGAGGCTTCCTATTTTGACATCAGTGAGAAGAAGTTACTGAAGCTGGCAAAGGAAGCAAAAGAAGTTGGCATAGAATTATTTGTAATGGATGACGGCTGGTTTGGCGAACGGATGGATGACAGCAGTTCCTTAGGAGACTGGGAAGCAAATGCGAAGAAGCTGCCGGGCGGTCTTAAGGGCTTATCTGATAAGATTCATGGACTGGGACTGCAGTTTGGAATCTGGGTGGAGCCGGAAATGGTCAATGTGAAAAGCAAACTTTATGTGGCTCATCCGGACTGGACCATTGAGATTCCGGGGCAGCCTCATTCGGAAGGAAGAAACCAGCGGATTTTAGATTTGGGAAGAAGAGAAGTACAGGATTATATTATTGAGAGCATGAGTAAAGTCTTTTCTTCAGCAGACATTTCCTATGTGAAATGGGACATGAACCGGACCTTCAGTGATTATTATTCCACAGCACTTCCACCGGAACGGCAGGGAGAAGTGGCACACCGCTATGTGCTGGGATTATACCGGTGTATGAGGAAACTGACGGAACGGTTTCCGGAGATTTTATTTGAAGGCTGTGCGGCAGGCGGCAACCGTTTTGACCTTGGAATCTTATGCTATTTTCCGCAGATCTGGGGCAGTGATGATACGGATGCATTGTGCCGGGCGGAGATAGAAGAAAATTATAGTTACGGTTATCCGCTGTCAGCAGTCAGTGCTCATGTGTCTGCCTGCCCGAATCACCAGACGCTGCGGAATACGCCATTAGAGACAAGATTTCAGGTGGCATGCTTTGGAAGCTTCGGCTATGAATGCAACCTCTGCGATATGAAAAAAGAAGAAAAGGAAGCCATGAAGGAGCAGATTGCATTATATAAGAAATGGCGGAAGGTGTTGCAGCAGGGAACCTTTTACCGGGGCAGAAGCTTTTACGACGGAACACAGAGTGGAATGGGCGGCAGCGTTTTAGCGGATGAAGCCGGTAATCAGATGGAATGGACCTGCGTATCGGAAGATGGCACCAAAGCAGTGGGTATGCTGATGCAGAAATTAGTGGTACCGAATACGCAGCAGCAGACTTATTATCCGAAGGGATTGCTGCCGGATGTCCGTTACCATTTCTACAACCGGAAATTAAAATATAATATCAAAGAATTCGGTGATCTGGTAAATACGGTTTCGCCGGTTCATATCAGACAGGATTCCCTGACCCATCAGGTGCTTTCGAAATTGGTAAAAATGGATGGCGAGACGGAAGACTTCCATGCATATGGAGATACCTTAATGTATGGCGGCGTTCATGTCAGTCCGGCATTTGGCGGAACCGGATACAATGATAAGGTAAGGCACTACCCGGATTTTGCATCCCGTTTATATTTTATGGAGGGAGAAGTAAAAAAGTAGGGAGACAGAAGTCCATGTTTGTGCTAAGATGAACATATCTATAAACACAAACAGGAGCGGATATGAAGAATAAATCAAAGTTAAAGAAAATAAGAGAAAAGAAAGCAGGCACAGCCACCGTTACCAAAGAGTGGCTTTATATGAATCCAAATTCCATCACAGTAGCAGAGATTGAAAATGCATTAGAGGGAATGGATGGCATCGAAACAGAAATCTGGAAAGAGGCGGGAGTATTAGAGGTGGAGGTTCCGGAGCATCATTCCATGGATATCGAAGAGATTGCAGTCAATTTAAAGGATGAATATGCCAATGCTTATTTAAAAGAGCATGATATTCATGCTCTTTTTGCTGTCACAATTGACACAGAAAATTATGCATTTATGCAAAAAATCATGCAAAAAATTATCGCCGGAGCAGGCGGGTTCTTCTGTGGAGATACAGAAGATTTTACACCGGTAGTAAAAGAGTAAGAAGTGAAATAAAAAATGCGAAAGATAAGATTATATGATGCAACAAAATTAGACCGGGAACATATGATGTTTTCCAATAAGCAACTCCTTACGCTGCTTCTGCCGATTATGGTAGAGCAGCTTTTGAATTCCTTTATGGGAATGGCGGATACCATGATGGTAAGCAATGTGGGAAGTGCGGCAATCTCTGCGGTATCACTGGTGGATTCCATCAATGTACTGGTCATACAGGTATTTACGGCATTAGGAGCAGGAGCAGCAATTATCTGTTCCCAGTATCTTGGAAGGGGAGACCGGGAGTCCAGCAATGAGGCTGCAAGACAGGTAACTTTAAGCGTACTGACGATTTCTACGGTATTGTCTATATTTTGTATTATATTTCGTGGACCACTGCTGCATCTGATTTTTGGCCAGGTAGAAGAGGCTGTTATGGATAATTCCATGATTTACTTCCTGCTGACTGCAATTTCATTTCCGTTCATTGCACTTTTTGATGCCGGTGGAGCTTTTTACCGGGCAGCAGGAAACAGTCGTTTTCCAATGATGATTTCTGTGCTTTCCAATGGACTCAACATTGCCGGAAATGCAGTGCTTATCTTTGGATTAAAGATGGGCGTGGAAGGAGCAGCTCTTTCTACCTTATTTTCAAGAATCTTCTGTGCAGTAGTAATTTTCTGGAATCTGCGGAAACCGGATCAGGTGATTGTGGTAAATCATTATCTTAAAATCCGTCCCAATTTCCCATTGATTGGAAAAATTCTTTCCATCGGACTTCCGTCCGGAATTGAAAATGGAATGTTCCAGTTTGGTAAACTGGCAATCCAGTCCAGCGTATCAACCCTTGGAACGGCAGCCATTGCTGCGCAGGCAATGACCATTATTCTGGAAAACTTAAACGGAATCGGAGCCATTGGAATCGGCATCGGTCTGATGACGGTAGTAGGACAGTGCATCGGAGCCGGAAAAGTGGAAGAGGCGCGTTATTATATGGTGAAACTCTGCGGCTATGCGGAAATCGTTATTCTGATTTCCTGTGCAGTGGTATTTTTATTGACAAAGCCGGTTACATTTTTAGCTGGAATGGAAGCAGAAAGTGCCTCCCTCTGCATGGAAATGATAATAGCAATTACGATTGTAAAACCGATTGTATGGGTGCTGGCATTTATCCCGGCTTATGGCATGCGTGCCGCCGGAGATGTGAAATTTTCCATGATTTTATCCAGTCTTACCATGTGGTTCTGCCGTGTGGCACTGTGTGTATATCTGATCCGCAGCTGTGGTTTCGGACCAATGGCGGTGTGGATTGGCATGTTTGCCGATTGGACGCTTCGTGCTATCGCATTCAGCGTCCGGTATTTAAGCGGCAGGTGGAGCCGGATACATGTCATTTAGAACATGCATAATATTGTTGCATGAGCAGTATCAGCATACCGGCAGCAGTACCTGGGTAATAAATTTACTTTTGTCTTTATGCTGTGGCGGTCCCTCTAAATAGCAGTGGCGGAAGATGCCAACCGGTGTAAGTTTTTGCTCTCTGGCATAGGAAAGAAGGGTATCATGAACCGATGGCAATTCTTCATACGCTCCATGATGATAGAGGCAGACTGTTTTCTGGGCAGGGAGATTTAGGATATGTTCGCCCTTACTTCCTGCCGGGACAACAGCAAAAAAGGACATATCCTTTGCATCTGTAATGGGAGCTTCCGTAAAATAAATCTGCCCGGTATGTGCCGGACCATAGTTCTGCAGTGCTTCCAAGGCAACCTCTCTTAACAAATTCGTCTTTTCTGCGATGCTGTCACTTTCTATTTTGCGGCAGTACACCGTCTGTGATGGAATTGTAATGATTTCCATTGATTCAAATCCCTGATTGATTCTTTCATATAAGGCTTTGATATTGGCATTTAATTCATCCCGCAAAGCTTCCAGCCTTCGAACCATGGATAAAAGGTCGTTGGAGTTGTCAAAGTAGCCATGGATTTCATCCAGTGACAGGCCAAGATTCTGCAGCGAGCGGATGGTTCGAATCTTCGTCAGTGTATCAATGGTATAGTAACGATTGCCGGAGGGGTCTTCTTTTACATCCGGAAAAACCAGTCCATGAGCTTCATAATTTAAAATAATTCTTCTTGTGATGCCCACAAAGTCTGCGGCATCTCCAATTGAAAACAGTTCTTTCAAAATGTTCCCCCTTTTTATTTATTCGGTGATTGTGAAAAGAATGGATTTAGAAATTTTTGAAGAAATAAAGACAGTTTGCTTATTGCCTTAAAATGCCAACAGTTCTTAAGTGTATGTTTTGCTTGGTCATAAGCTGTCTTTCCGTTGCTTTGACCGGCTGCACCGGTTGTCCGTCTGCGACAGATACTTCCACAAACCCGTAAGGAGGTCTAGACATTCTGGCAAATAAGTTTATGATTCCGGCAACCGGCGCAAATTCATATCCATATTCAACTGCGCCTTGCAGGCACATCCCTGTGCCTGCATTGCCGGTTGCATAACAGAATGCCAAGACCTCCTAACAGGCTTGTTTATGTATCTGTATGCAGGCGGACAGCCGGTGCAGACTGTCAAACATTGGAAAGACGGGCTTTCATAAAGAAAAGCAAAACATGTATTTTAGAACTGTGGTATTTTAAGACAAAGCAACACTCTTTCACTCTTCAAAAATTTCCATATCATATTTCTTTTCTCAAATATCGGCAAAATTTGTAAAATAATTGCATCGTACATTGATGTACGGTGTAAAATAACAGTGTAATTGTAGCACAGCATTGAGAGTGTGAAAAGTGAAAAAAGAAAAAAGTAATTTAAGTGTAATTTAAGAAGGGAAGGATGTACATGAAACAAAAGAAGAAAAGTTTATTTTCCTTGTTACTTGCGTTGATGATGATGGCAGGTCTTATGCAGGGGATGACAGTTGAGACAAAGGCAGCCACAAATTCAGTTCAGGCAGGACCATTTACGTTGTCAAGAGATTCGGGGGCAATTGTAGAAGGAGTCGATTACACCTATGGAAAGTATGAATCTGGAAATAGAAATTCGCTTACCATTTTGACGGATGACATTACGATTGCAATGGATGAAAACGCAGAACCTACATCAGATATTATTGAGCTGGGAGAATTTAATAACCCACCTCTTGACAGTTTTTCTAAGGTAACATTTTCAAATTTAAAAATGAAATCTTATTATAATAATATATACAGTAATGTAGACCATATTCATATTACACTGGTTGGAAGCAATGAACTGGTCAGCATAAAAGAGAAATCGGAAACCTATGGAGGTTATGCAATTTTTGGACATGGAAGTGTAACTATTGAGAATAGTCCATATGGTTCTCTTTATGCAACCGGAGATGGACTTGGCTGGGGAGCTATTTCTGTATCAGAAGGATATGGAAAAAGTGATGCATGCATTACAGTTGGAGATGCCATGTCAATGAAAAGTTCTACCACTCTGATGGCAGATATATCAGAATTGACAGATACACCACAGGTTTGGAGAGACTATATTGGAGCAGGCAAAAATTATATGGATATTAAATCTGCCAAAACACTCCTGATCGGTATGTGGAAGCACAGCCACACATGGAGTTATGCATTGGATGAAAGCAAAGATGGAAGCCGTATTCTTGCAGCCTGCAGTGGATTGGGAGACTGCAATGAGAAAGATGCATCTTTATGGTTATCCTTATCAGCTGAGAATACAGACTATGATGGAACAGCAAAAGCTGCCAATATAACAACATCCGAAGACTGGAAGAGACTTAATCTTCCGGTTCCGGAAATCGTATATTATCTGAGTGGAACAGACACAAAGACCAACAGTGACAACAGCGGAGCAGAAGCCGTTGGAGGCGCACCAAAGTTACCGGGCAGTTATAAGGCACAGATTGCAGTTGGAACAGATACGAAAGCAATAAAAGAATTTACAATTACATGCAAGCATGGTGAATGGGTGGAAACAGTATCAGATTCCTATCTGAAAACAGCAGCAACCTGTACGGCACCGGCAGTTTACTACAAATCCTGCAAGCTGTGTGGGGCAAAGGGAACGGAAACATTTACCAGTGGAAATCCATTAGGACATGACTTTAGCAACAATGCAGAAACCTGCAGACGGGAAGGCTGTAATGAGAAGAACCCGGATTATAAACCGGCAACACCGGTCATTATTGAAGGTGCCGGTGGAGAATGGACAAAGGAAAGTGGTTCTACACTTCGCTTCCGCAGTGACGCCGGTATCAGCAGCTTTGTTCGTGTAGAAGTGGATGGCACCGTAGTAGATGCGAAAAATTATACGGTAACAGAAGGCTCTACCATTGTTACTTTCACAGCAGAATACTTAGAAAGCCTTGCTACCGGAAAGCATACGGTTGCGATTGTGTCCTCTATCAGTGGGGAAGAAAAGAAAGCAACCGCCGAATTTACCATTGCGAAGAAAGCTGATACAACAAATGGAAATAACAATGCAAATGCAGACCAGACCACAGCGCAGAAAACAAAAGCATTGAAAACAGGTGATGAATCACCGATTGGATACCTGCTTGCACTTTTCGTATTATGTGGAGTGGCAGTGGTATTCACAGGGAAAAAGGGTTATTTAAAATAGGAGGATGCAAATGAAACGAAAGAAGAAAAGTTTATTTGCTATATTACTTGCACTGGTTATGATGGCAGGTCTTATGCAGGGTATGACAATTGAGACAAAGGCAGCTGCAAATTTAGTTCAGGCAGGACCATTTACGTTGTCAAGAGATTCGAAAGCAATTGTAGAGGGTGTCGATTACACATATGGAAAGTATGAATATGGAAATTGGAATACGCTTACAATTCTAACGGATGATATTACCATTGCAATGGATGAAAATGCGGAACCTACATCAGATGTTATTAAGTTGGGACAATATAATAGCACGCCTCTTGACAGTTTTTCTAAGGTAACATTTTCTGATTTAAAAATAAAATCTCGTTACGATAGTGTATTAAGTTATGTAAATGATATTCATATTACTCTGGTTGGAAAAAATGAGTTAATTAGTGTAAATGAAAATCCTGCATTTTATGGTAGTCAGGGGCTTCTGAGCTATGGAAGCATAACTATTGAAAATAGTCCGAACGGTTCTCTTTATGCAAGTGGAGAAGGATATGGCTGGGGTGCGATTTTTTCATCCACTGCACATGGAAAACCAAGCGCGAGCATTACGATAGGGGATGAGATGGCTATGAGAAGTTCTACAGAGGAAATGGTAGATGTTTCAGAGCTGACAGACATTCCGCAGGTTTGGACAAGTTATATTGCACTGAATAATAACGAAGATTACACAACAAGGGGAAATGCCAAAACAATCCTGATTAGCCCGAAGGAGCACAGACATACATGGAGTTATGCAGTAGATGAAACAGAAAGCAAGGATGGAAGCCGTATTCTTGCCACCTGTAGTGGATTGGGAGATTGCAATGAGAAAGATGCATCTTTATGGTTATCCTTATCAGCTGAGAATACAGACT
>ERZ779982.667-NODE-667-length-15991-cov-2.174824_pt1 | contig 15991 bp, 36 predicted proteins | sample MGYA00511936_ERZ779982 | MGnify/ENA primary metagenome ERZ779982 (study PRJEB29588, sample SAMEA2146682) | human gut metagenome | biome: human gut; feature: human-associated habitat; material: faeces | place: Denmark | collected 2008/2010 ... | reverse complement strand
TTCTCCAGTATCACAACCAGTTTCTGCCTTCTGTTCCTCAGTAATAGTACCACTTTCCACAATGTGCTGTAGAGCATAGCGCATCTTCTTATTGCCAATATCTACAACATAACGTCTAAACCCAGCAACCCTGTCTATTTCAGACGGGTCATTTCTCTTGTCCCAGGCAATAGTAATAGGTTCTCCCTTAGTTGTCTTGCCGTTTTCATCAGTAGTACTCTTGCTGAATGTCTTCACCGAATTCTTCTTCGGATCGCTCCACATCCCACCTTTGGCTTGGCACATTACTCTGTTAAAACTACTGACTACATTAAAATTAGTAGTTACATTGCACCAGCCAGACTTATACTCTACCTTAGAGATTGGCTTAAATTTGTCTGTCTCTTTAATTGGCTTAATTTCTCCATAAAACTCAAATACATCCATATTTTATATGTCCTCCTATTAATTTTGTATTGTTTCCAAATATTCGTCCTTAAACATCCATATAAAACCACCCGCTGTCTTATTTCTTGGCGTATGATGGCAACAGCGTAAAATGTGTGAATTGTCAATCCCTGTTACTTTATGTGCTTCCCACGATGATATATATTCTGTAATATATTCTCCATATTTAGATAATTGAACCACACGTTTCCCTTTGCCATAATTCGGATTATTTTCTCCTACATTGTTATTATTTCCATAATTTGGATTATTTTCTCCTACCCAATGACCTTTTAATTTTTTAGATTGATTATGTCTCCATTCATCATTACATCTTGTTTTTGCGGCATTTGATAATTTACGTTTAGTTTCTTCTGATGGGTTTGAATTTGCTTTACTAATTTTTTCTTTTGTTTCCTCTGAATGATGTTTCCCATACATTGGATGATGTTCTGGATTTTCGAATCTATTTTTTTGTGACCTACTCATTCTTTCTTTTGCTTCTTTTGAATGATGTTTGCAAAAGAATGGATTATTTGCACCAACCATTTTTTCACTCATTATATTTGAAAGATATTTTCTTGCTTCTTCGTATTCTTCAGCAGAAATTTCATACCTTTCTCCTGTATATCTGCTCTTTACTATAGACATACTCCACCATGCATAAGCTATGCTCATATTCTCTGGATTTTCTAAAGCTAACAACTTATGCGCTATAAAATGTTCTTTAGCATAAAGATCAATCAGATTCTTTTCCTCATTGCCACCGCCAAGACACCTTGGTTTAATATGGTGTCTTTCGTGATACTCGTCTCCACAATTAAATCGTCCACGTGTATCTAAAATATTTTGTATAAATTCTTCATACGTCTTTTCCTCTTCCAAAAGTACTCCCCCTGATGTCGTAAACTCTCATAATGTCATTTCCTTTCGTTTTGCATCTTTTAATATTAATTTTGTATTGTAATAATCAATAAATAAAAAACCTTGAATCAAGATTTACATTTGCATACTCGTGAAATTCTAAATCATTTTTTCCAACATATAATTGTATAGTTTCTTTTCTGCATTGGTTGCACCATAATCGTACATATATATCTTCTGTTTTATATTCTCTGTCAGTTGAACATATTTGGCCGCATTTCTGACATTGATACTTATGTTCTTCTCTCATACCGTCCGCTTCACGTCATCCAGACATTTCGCTACCTCCCCTCTAACCATAATAAAGGCACTTAGCCTTTTGCCTTGTGCCATCATTATAGCATAAATTTCCTTTTTTGTCAAGTCCTTGGAACAATTTTAATATGCATCATTTCCCCATTAATTTCCACCTTTCCGTTGTTAACATCATATGAAACAACATCATCTTTATCAATATAGATTGCCTGTCCACGCACACGGAACCCCCATCCCGCCTCTGTTTCAGGTACAAACTTCATTTGAATATGTTGCTTGCCGAAGAGCTTATGCTCGGTATGGATATCTACATTTGCCCCTTCTATTCCTTTTAATGCATCGATTAATTGTCTCATGTTTTTCTCCCCTTCTTCGTCTAAAGTTTGTACAAATATTATACTATACTTTTCCATAACATGCAAACATTAGTTCTGTTTCCCATAACTTTCTAGTTAATTTTGTATTGTGAGCATTTAAATAATGAGCAACATAATTAAATATATTGCTCGTATTTCTGGGCCACAGTGTCCACATAATAATCTTCAGCGAATCCATATTGAATGGCCAACTCTTTTCCCCTTTGAGTTTTTAAAAACTCTCTAAGTGCCAATCCCGTTTCCTTTATGCCAAGTTGAAGATAATAAAACATACCTGACGCACTTAAATTTTTCATCGTCAATCCTTGTAGATCTAAATATTCTCTGAATATCTGTATTTTACGGTAGAAATAACGGAAATGTACATCTTCAGAATCGACACCCCTAGTATTTGATCGTTCTTTATATAATCTTCCTTTGCCCTGTACTTCAACTATACGCATTGTATTTCCGTAACTCATGACCTCTTCCTCAGCAAATGCTTTTGGTAGTAGTTCTCTTAGCCTATCTGTTAATGGGAATTCTTTCCCGTTAACATGTAGTGTCTCACCTTGTATACATTCTTCTGAAACCGAATATATATCAATCATATTTTTGCCAGAGACTCCCTCCCAAAGAAGTTCTACAATTGCTTTATCACTCCAATTTAGCAACTGTGCCTCAACATCATCAAGTTCTTCTCTACTTAATAATATGTTTCCACTCTTATCAATTAGATCAACAACATCTGCCTTTGTTATTAACTCATACTCATTCTCGCCACACATCAAACGTGAATAATGCTTTAATATAATGGCGTAATTTAATAAGGAATTTACAGATTTCGCTCTAAATTGTGCAAACATATTTAATATTTCTTCCCTTGTAAATTGCGAAGCGTCTTTTTTGAGTTTCTCTTCAAACGGCTCAGTCTTTCTGAAAACTGCATACAGACTAGTTTTCGCAACTACTTTGCTTTTTAAATATTCTTTCATAAATGCTTCTTTTTGCGCTTTATTATACATCTCCTTCTTCACTCCCTTATAACTTAAATTATACAGTACAATATTAATTTAGTCAAGATTATTTAAAAATATCACCCAAAAGTTCTGTTGCTTTCTCTTGCTTTTTATCAGAAATCGTTGCATATCTTGCAGTAGTTTCAATTTTACTATGGTGCAATTGTGCTGCAGTCAAGTAAATATCTCCTGTTTTCTCATAAAGAATTGTGGCACAAGTATGTCTCATAACATGAGGAGTCACATGCTTATTTGTAATTCCATTAGAATATTTAAGCAGTAATTTTCTTACCATATCATAGCTAATTCTTTCTCCTTTTTGAGATACAAACAATGCATTGCTAGGAACGTCTTTAAAATATTTTCTTCTATCTGCAATCCAATCAATGAGAATCTTTCTTACCGGTGCGCTAAATCTAGCATCAAATGTTTTATTTCTCTTTTCAATTACCCGAATTATATTATTGTCAAAGTCAATGTCTTCCATGTTGATTTGTGTAATTGCAGCAATACGCAATCCAGTAGATACTCCTAGCATAAAGATACAAAGGTCTCGATTTACCATTGATTCTTTTGCGTTTTTTTGAATATTCAATACAATCTTATTGACTTCCTCTTCGGTCAAATATGTTGTGGCTGGAGTATCGGTGATCTTCGGTCTACTTTTTCTGGGAACTGGATTCATATCAACATATTCATTCTCTTCCAAAAAACTGAAAAAAGAATTCAAGGCATACCAATTTGCAGCACGAAAATTACTCGATGTAGGTACTACTTCGCCATGTTTTGTCTTCGTTTCAAGCGTAATCATATATTTATTAATAGTAATTGGTCTTACGTTTTTATAAAAACTTTCGCTTCTTTTCCCTTTTGTAGCGAAATTCATAAATGATCTAATGGATTTTAAATATTCTTGGATTGTTCTATATGACTTCTTTTCTGCTCTAAGAGCATAATAATATTCTGAGAAAATATCTGGTAAATTTTCAAGTTGTTCTTCGATCTTTTTAAATTCTTTGTTTTCGTTTTCAAGTCTTCCACTAGGCATAATGTTCACTCCTTTGTATAAAATGTATTCTCTTCTTTGATTTTCTTTCTCCATTTAAAAAAGAAAAATGAAACTACAACCCAACCAATAATTGCTCCATTAAAAATGCTGACAACAATCATGATAAAAATATACCAAATCCAACCAAGAAATAATCCATTAATCTCAGTATCTTTTGGTACATGTTTTACCATACCATTATATGTTCTTTGATTACTTACGATAATATTTTCTAATTCCGTTTCGGAACAGCGAATAGTTTTATTCTTTTCTTGACAGCGATATCTGAATATATGTCTCCCGTCATTCGTAGTCCCCGTATATAGTGCATCAACTATTCCGTCATTAGTTTTAATAACGTACCAATTTCCACGTATCATTCGATCTCCTCCAAATACTGAATCGCCTCCTCCAAAGAATCAATCGCACATTCCAAATTATTTTGGGCATCTTCTGAATTATATCCGTTTTGAGATTCTTTAATTCCGTCAGGCATATTGTCATAGCTACTCATTTCATCCGACAGAATGCTGGATACCATTTTTTCAATTTGTTTAATTACTTTTGCGATTTCTTTTCTTCTTGTGTTATTCATATTAAAATCACCTTTCTTTTTTTCTTTATTATAACACTTTAATTTTGTTTTGTCAAGTATTTGTTTGACTTTTCGCTTTTCAAAATTTTATTCTGTCAATTCATCATTTTCCTTATTCTCCAAATTGGAGCAGATGTAGTTCCACCAACTTTTTCTACACTTCCAAACACATCATTGATGATCATAGCAATGTCATTTGCCGCCATATCCATTTTTCTAGGACTATTCGGATAATTACAAATAAATTCGCCGCCATATTTAGTTGCCTTATAGATTTGCATTAATGTTTCTCTCAACATGTCTATAGAACTCTGCACATTGATGACATTACTTGCAAACACTACATCATATTGCCTATTCAAAGCATACTTGTCCAGTAGTTTATCTCCGTCACCACACCATAAATCATATGCGACAACATCAAATCCATTACTCAACAGATACTTTGTACTAGTGGCTCCTTTTCCTGCACCAAAATCCAGAATTGTTTTGCTCTTATCTACATTCCTTTCCACAAAAAGAGGAACCACCGCTCGGATGGTTCCGTTCTTAATAGCAGATGCTCCAGCACTACGACTGGTTGCCTTTGCGATCTTCATTTCCTGAGCTGTCATAACCATGATGTCCTTTCTGTATTTTATATTTTACCACAATTCTTCTTCATATACCGTAGGTATTGAAACAGCAGTTTCATAATGATCTTTTCCTTCGATATGAAAAATATATTCTATATCTCTGTGTCCACAACAAACAGAACCAATGCTTGTTACAGAACCAACACCATGTATCTTTTCGTATGCTTCTAAGTATTCAATAATATCTCTAGTACTCGCCGTTTTAGTCATTGTTATTCTCCTTTTACAACTTCAACATTTCATCAAATATTTTTTGCTTTACCATTATTATCTACAATTAATATACTACTAGTCACTTTACTTAAATATTCAAGATTCACAAGCTCCTTTATTTTGTCAGGATAATCATAGCAATAAATACATCACGCCCAAATGTAACCATATTATTTAATATTTCAAACAACACTTTCCCATCAAATTCATATCCATCCACAATGTAATACATCTTTGGAACCATTCTGATTTTTTTAGAAACCATAATTAATTTTCCTTTCTTAAAACCAACAATCATATTTTTCTGCAATATCATTCGCTTCTTCAATAGATGTTGCATACCCAATAAATCGTTCACACCATTTATTTGTTTCATTTTCTGCTTCTTTATCACAATATTGAGGATTACTATCTTTCCACATTTCCAATACAAAGGAACAGATTTCTGCTGTAACAACATAAGTATCTTCATTCCAAAGCAATACAACAGGAATCCCAGTCACCGGACATTGAAAATCACTGCTTGTAAAAATCATAATTAATCTCCTTTCAATTAAAAAGAGAGACCCGTATTCACGAGTCTCAATTTCTACCAATTTTAAGCCCAAGTTTATAATGCTCAATATTTTTCTTAATAGAATGTTTTCTGTTCAACAGAGAAAACGCCAGCTTATGAGCTTTAATTTCCTTTTTAATTTTATTCTTGATTCTCCAAACCTCATTCTCAAATCTGCACTTCCAACAATCCGTATAGTCAAAAGAATCCCAACCATCATACGTGTAAAAATAATGGTTGGAATAAAAGTTCAACCTATGATATTTCCCACAAGTATCACATTTCCTGTAATACCATTCCCAATTGGCTTCGTCCGTCGGTAGTTCTGTATAACAATAATCATACTCATCATACTCAGCATCCTGTGCAGCAGGAATTCTCCACCAGTTTTTCATAATTAATTTCCTTTCTTATGAAACTGAGACTCGCTTTCACAAGTCTCTAAATTTATACTTCTGTGATTTCCCCATCTTTTATAACCAAATTACAAAATACTGCTCCATTCATGCCACCATCAATATGGACATAACCAAAATCAAATTCAATTTGTATATTCTGAACATCCTCATCAAAGAAAATATGTGAAGTATAAATATATACATATTTAAATGCATATTTAATTACACCACACATTTCTCTAATGTTTGTATTATCTTCAATAGAAAAATATTTTTTACCCCTATAATTTTTCTTTTCTACAATTTGCAAATTTGTTTTAAAACCAAGCTTCGTGCTAATCAGATCGTTAATTCTACTTAAATTGTCTTCAAGAAATTCTCTTTTCTTTTCTATAATATTTTCCATTATTCATACCTCCAATTTTTAATTTTTATATTTGCGTATTCAACAATCTCGCAATACTCTTTGTTTGTAATATTATCATCAAATGCCGCACGTTCTTCTACAATTTCTGTCAGCTCGTCAATGTCATTTGCTTTGTCAATCAGATCAAAATATTTATTCATTTATTTCTGCTTTCTCCATACTCCATAATCGGTTGCGTCCATAACCGCATACCCACCTTCAACTTTTACAACAACTTCATTTCCATTTGCGTGCTTCTTTGCCTGATACCTAGTTTTATAAATGATCATTAGTAATTACCTCCTTAAATTTTCTTTCTACGAAAAGTCTTATTATCAATCAGCACAATGTGCCCTTGCTCAATCTTTCTCATAAAGCTATTAAACTTTTTCTCATCTGTTTCCGTTGTATTAATTCCAATGTCGCAAATGTATTCAGTATGAATTATCTTATAACACTTATTTTTGAGTTCTGCCATCATTTCCTTTCTTGTGACTGGTTTTCCATTTACATAATATTGATATTTGTTCATCGATATTCCTCCTTAATTTTGTATTGTTATTTCAACTTCTCATTCACATAGAATTCGGTATTTCTATGATAACAAGTCTGACAACCAAGACAACTTCTTGCACCACAATTAACATTTACGTTATTTTCTTTGATGTAGTCTTTGTCATATACTGTAAATACATGATCCACAAACCAGTATTTTCCCATATCAAGTTCGATAGGCTCATTCATCTTAAGGCTGCTAACTATCAAGGAAAGATTCTCTGGCTTCTCAATTCCCTTCTTGTTAAATACTCTGTCACAAATTGCATAGTTCTTCGTCCAAAGGCCAAACTTAGTATATGGATTTCTGTTGCAAATGTTTACATAATTAATAAGTTGAGTTTCATTTTCAAGGTCACCAAATGCCTCAAATCTGTAAATGAGGTCGTTTGTCACAGGAATCTCGTTCCCTTGCAGAATTTTACTCTTAAGGATTTCACCATTCTCAATCAAATGCTCCTTAAGAGACTTTCTCATCTTCATATATGTGTTTGCATAACAATGACAGCACACACCATCTTTATCTTTCTGTCTTGCAAGGCAGAACTTATTGTTTGCACAACATGTGCCAATGCTTTTCATTCCTTTCAATTTTCCAGAGTGATTTGTTTCCCAAACAATTCCGTTCATCATAATAATTTTCTTCCTTTCTAATTATACATTAATTTTGTATTCTTGTTAAGTAAAAAGACGTAGATTTCTCTACGCCTCATAAACATTTGCAACATGAAATTCCGTTACATCATCTCCGCTAGGAAAATGAGTAATGATCTGTGCATACATTTTATCTTCTGCTACATAGCCATCACTATCCCAGCCATTTTCTTCTCTATCAATACGGAGTTCCTCTGCAAATGATTTCATCATATAATCAATTGCTTCTTCTTGCGTATCGAAGAGATAAACAGCAGAATCGGTATCGAATGAATAAGTAAATACAACAGCAAAAGATTTCATTTTACATTTCCTCCTCATCATTCTGATTTCCGTTGTACCATTCACGCAAATAATTTTCATCAAAGCAATCTACTTCCCAAGAGCCATCAAGGAATGTTCCATCATCTGGAATAGGAATAACTCCATCATCGTCTTTGGCAATTTTAATTGCCTCTGCAAGAGTATTTGCCTCAACCTTTACAGTCCCCATCATTGTCCAGCATACAGGAATCTTCCAAGTCTTCATTTTACATTACCTCCTTAGTTACACATACTCTATATTTATTTCCGCCAATATCTCTCACTACAAAAGAATGCCCATCTCCACACCAATAAGCAAACTTTAGTGAGTGTTTAAAGTTCTCCTCTCCACCAAACATAGTCCACTTGATGTCTTCTACGATTCGTTCGCTTCTATCATCCATTTAATTTTCCTCCTTAAATGTGTTCACAAAGATAGTGATAATAATATAAATATTCATCATGAAAAACATCTGGACATTCATAAAAAGCGTCAAGGACATGTTTGATTCTTTCCGTTTTTGCACCAAACGGTGCATTGGTAAAATCATGTTCATTATCAATGTTGAACCAACAATCACCAATATAGCATCTTGAATCACCGTCTTTGAATTTGATAGTAATTACATTTGCCATCAGTCCATCTTCAATTAGTTTCTTTGTAATGTATTTCATTTTACTTGCTCATTTCACTTTTAAGAAATGCTGCCTTTGCTTCTTCATCTAACAGTTCGCCACATGATTCATATGGATCATGTTTAATCCATTCAATATCTTTAAGCATCAATTCAAAAGATTCTCCGTGGCTTTTGCCTTGCCTTATCCAGAAGTTATAACATTCTTGCGAGAATTGTTTTAATATTTCCATTGTTTTTTCTTTGCTTAACATTTAATTGACCTCCTTTTAAATTAAGGGGACTTTATGCAAGTCCTTTAAGAATAATTTTGTATTGTCAATTATTAGCATCATATCTGTTATCACCAAAATACTTAATTTCTGCATTTTTTCTAGCTTTAATTGCTTCTTCTTTGTTATTGAATCTTCCAATATAAATTTTTTTATTATTTACAGAAATACTAACACTCCATTTATTCCTCGATTTATCCCAATATACACCAGTTATTCCACTTGTATTTCTTGAATCTAATGACCGATTCATATTATTTTGAGAACGAGTTTTAATTTGCAAATTAGATTTTCTATTATCCACTTTATGTTCTTTTTTTGGAGGATGGCGTTTATGATCCACATCAAAATTTGAATTGTTTATTCCCATTAATAAACGATGCAAATAAATTATTTTCTTTGTATTTTTATCTCTAGCCGTAAGGTATCCAGATGAATCATAACTCCAACAATACATCTTAACTAAATCATAATCTTCTTTGTCAAACCAAAATGGTTCTCCCTTCAATGTGTATCCAATCGCATAATCTTCACTGTCCAAGTCTATTGGATTCATTTTTGATTGTGCTTTTGATGCGGATTCTTTTTGTAAACATCCACAAGATTTTATCCCATTTTTTCCTCTTAAATTGCTGCCAAGAACAATTTTTTCTGTATGATTCTCACAACTACACAAGCATAACCATCTGTCTCTGTGGCTTCCGTCACATGGTGTTATATAATCATCTACTTGTTTAATTACAGTTAATCTACCAAATATTTTACCAGTTAAATCATCTTTTGTTTTTACCATATATATCATCATTTCTTTTATGAAAGTATCATTACCAACTGCTTACATAAAACAACATCTGCGTTTTAAAATCGGTTGTTTTCAAAACATTTTCAATAATATCAATTGTATCTTTAATATCTTCCAGATACCATTCATCGTATGACGTACTTCCAAAGAAAAATCCTCCACAAGACGGAAGCAGATTCTCTGCAATTTCTGGATTAATAATTACCCTCCCAGGCTCCATACAATCAACCCATTTGCCATCGACATATTTCTGTCCATTTTTAACCTGTCCAAGCATCATAATACTACCAGTCAGAACCTTATAGCATTTGTCAAGCAGGTCCTCAAGAATTTCCTTTGTGCATTCATGGTGATATTTACAATCATCTTCTCCGTCTTGAACGTTTTCAATAAAGAAAGCGTGAATCTGATTTGCCTTTCTCCAATATCCAACCTCCTCCATAATTCTATCGTATCCATACTTATGCTCAGTGTCCCACGCTGAGTAGCGATGAATATAAAACTGTTTATAATACTCAATTACATCCTTGCTCGGAAGTTCACTTTCGTCAACACCGCACCATTCATTAAGTGTACAATTTGCATATTTACTTCCTTCTTTTTTTGCTTTCAGCCAATCGAGATAACCATCAATTGCATTTACCTCTTTTGCAATAGTATTCTTGTAACGAGGCATTCTATTCAAATACATATCCAACCCTATGATAACGCATCTCCCTTCAATTTTTAAGCAATCAGTTCATAAATATCATTTCCGTGTCTACACACAAAACCATTTAAGTTTACCAACGCATCAATCACATCATTGATTTCATAATCTTCAATTTCACTTAGATCAAATCCAATGTCTGGAATGTCTTCTAGTATAACAATATCATTGCCAAATTCAATAGCATCATCATTGTACTCTTCAATGTTGCTATAATAACCAAACACTTCGTTATAAATTTTTCTTTCATCTAGATCAATGGTAATATCTCCTTCACTCCAGTATTCCATTTCTTTCATTCCATTTTCAGAAATAGCAATCAAACCGCAGCTTCTGTCAATATTATCTGCTTTAAACTTTTCATCTGGGAACATATCCTGAATGTATTTCCATTCTGAACTATCCAACCCACCATCAATTCCACCACCGTTATGCTCACAAAAGTGAATTAGATTCAGGATTAAATTTCTTTCGCTATCAATTTCTTCTGGAATGAAATCAATAATTTCTCTTGCCTCTCTAAGAGCACTTACACTATATGCCGACCAATGATAGTACATTTTTGCAATATCTTTTCCGTCACATCTAATAGTGGTTACAAGTCTTTGTCCCATAATAAGATCCTCCTTCAATTATTTACAAACTTTTTCAATGTATGCGTCAAATTCTCTTTCAAACTCATCAAACTTCTTAATGAAGTTCTCCATGCGATACAAACTAGGTTCTACAATTGCCATTGTATTTCTGTTCAATCCAAACGTATGCTCTCCGTTAGTTCTAAAGTCTACGTCTCCACAAGCACCTCCTGCATCAATTCCAAGCAGTGTAATCGGGTCTCTATTTACAAATCCTACAAGGTGTGACCAACTGTTTGTATAGAACATACCAGTATCATATCCTTCATGTCCTCCCCATCCTCTTTTATTGAAGTCAATTCCATTATCCTTTGCATAATTTGCAAGTTTAATTAAATCATCAATTCTTGGCTTGAGTTCTTTAATTTTTGCAAGTGCAGTATCAAATCTATTCTTTGTTTCGATTTCCTTTTGTCTTGCCCTGTCCTTATCATTACCTACCTTTTTGTCGATCATGCTCATCATTTCATTAACATTCATTTTCAAATCCTCCTTTAGTTCTTATTTCCTTTGTAATGTAATGCCGCACACTTATTGCAGCAATATACATTGCCTTCTTTAATTCCAAAATAAACTCTGTCAAGTTCTTCCACGGGGATTTTGTACTTGACTGATAGCCATGTACAACAATAATGACATCGTTTATTTTTACGTTCCTCTGCTGGAATCAACTGCATCATATTTTAATCTCCTTTATGATTTTCTGCATCAAGCAATACGCATCTCATAAATGCTTCCAAACAATCCGTCCAGAACTCATCGTCTTCCAAATCCTCATAATCTTCTTCCGTTGCACCATCTGGCATTCCCATAGTCGCCCACACATACCAGAAGATTTCCTCATCCTGGATATTTTCCCTTAGATAATTATCCATTTCCTTGCCAAGTTTGCTACGATATTTTTTGTCAATATACATAATTTAGTCTCCTTTCTAGATTAGAGATTATAAACATCATAATTATATTTTCCAAAATATTTTTCTTCTGCTTTTTTACGAGCATCAATTGCATCTTGTTTATTTATAAATGTGCCAATATAAATTTGTTTATTATTAATACCAATACGTACTTTCCATCTTTGTTCTTTGTTTGACCAACTAACTCCTTTTACTCCACTTGTATTATTTGATGATAATGATGCATTCATCATATTTTGTGACTGCGTTTTTATTTCAAGATTTTCTTTGCGATTGTCTTTTTTGTGCCCATTTCTTGGAGGGTGCTGTTTGTGATCTACTATCATACCATTCGGAACAGGCGACATTATCAATACATGTAGAAAAATTGTTTTTTTAGTTTTCTTTTCTGTTGCTGTTACATATCCCTTTTTATCATAAAACCAACAATAATCTTTAATTTTATCATAGTCTTCTTTATCAAACCAAAATGGCTCTCCCTTTAAAGTATATCCTATTGCATAATCTTCACTATTAAAGTCAACTGGATTATTTTTAACATTATTGCTTCCATTAATAGATGCCTTTTCTTTTTTAAGGCAACCGCAAGATTTTACCAAACCATTTCTTAAATGTTTACCAATAACCTTAATTTTATTTTTCTCTTGACAAGAACATTCACAGAGCCATCTGTCACGGTGTTTCCCACCCTTCTCTATGTAATCGTCTATCTGTTTAATAATAGTTAATCTACTATCTGGTACCCCATGTTCTGCCATTGCCCATCCAGTCATATCTTCTTTTACATTTACCATAAATTTTAAACACTCACTTTCGCTTTAACCATTTCATAAAACTTATCAAATAAAATGTTTCCATCAAGAACTTTTTCAAATCTCTTTTCTTCAAAGGTAGATGTATTTCTCTTAGGGGCACTATGCCAAACATAATCACTCATAGCGTTAATAGCACCATATGCAGTATTCATATACTTCGCAATATCCGGCATAGCATAGCAAATATAAAATCCATCTTTCATCTGCTGAATATTTGTCTTTTTGCGTTCCGTATCATTTTCATCAATCGGGAAAAGCTCATTAATGATTTCATTAAGCTGATCTCTAGTCAACTTTGTATTTGCAAGTCTATCTGCTTCATTATTAAGGGCATCCATATAAATATTTGCCATGCCCAAACAATGTCTCGCTTCTTCAAGCTTATCTTCCATATTTCCGATATGCTTTGTGCTCCAAGATCGCTGTGCTGTATTCAGTGCAAGGTTCAATGTGTTGGCACAAACTACTCGGATAGGGCTCATACAAATTTTAATTGCACCAGTCCCGTCGTGAGAATTTGAGAATACCATATACGGTTCGACCTCATCATCAAGCACTTTCTTGGTAGGCATCTTTGCAAGTAGCCAAACTCTCTTACCTCCGTTCAAAGAACCAGCAGTTTCATAACGAACAACCCCATCTTCCGTTTCTCCAACAAGTGCGTCAGTGAAAGAAAATGCATCTTCATTCTGTACAATCTTGTATCTGTCTGTAACAATACCAAGTACAGTCTTATCATCACTTCTTACATTTGCCTTATAGTTCTTAATTTCCGTTCCATCATTCATATACACAGGAGTTTGTTCAACAGTCCAATTAAGTCCTGCTGCAATCAGAGCATCCTTACTGTTCGGTGCCTCCTGAATAATCTTGCAACGATCTTTTGTGAGCTCATAGTGCCAAGGTTTAACTCTGCTTGCACTAAACATAGAATCATTAATCTCAATACAATGTCCCATAAATTTAATCTCCTTTAATAAGTGATTTTATTTGCTTTTCTTTTTGCTTTAATATTCTGTCTTTGCTGCCACCACGAATGATTTTCGTACTTTACCAAATAATAACATTGTTTTTTCAGGCATTCCTTCTTTCTAACTTGCCGTACCGTAAGTCCTTTCTGATGTCTTCTGCAATAAGCACACACATTATCACTTTCCGTTCCATACAAACAATTCATTAACTATCTCCTTTCTTTACAACCTCATAATTATTTGGGATATGTTTCGCAGAAATATAACTTGCCTCATCAACCATCTTCCAAAATGAACGCTTGAACTGATATGCTGCGTCATGTTTTTCAAGCACAATTTCCTTCCCATTCAATGTGCATTTAATAACACTTCCAATTGGTAAGTTTGCAAGTGTGTTCGGATTTTTCTTTTTCTCTAGATTTTCATAGCAACGCTTTCTCCATTCTTTTGCATATTCATATTCGGTTGGAGTCAACAAATCAAGGATTGCCTTTGGACATTTGTCTTCGTAAGGTCCCATAGTCTCGTCCATATCTTTATATGCAAAATTATAATAGTCTTTATTGTCTATTCTAGTAAATGTAATCGCCGCAAAAACTTTGACACTTTCTGGTTCTGTTTCCGTTGCAAAAATAGTCTTTCTTACTGCTGCATAGTGTGTGCTGCCAACCATGGCAGACTTAAGAAGTTCATATTTGCCTATGACTTCATTTGTTTCCCACGATACAGCATCAGTTATGAACATTTTATCGCATTCTGCCTTACGGTCTATAAATGATTTTCCGTTTTTATATGTTTTGTTTACATGATAGCTTGTCCAACCCATAAAATTACTTCCTTTATCAATAATTTTGTATTGTATAAGCAAGGGGCAAATGCCCCATACCTACTTTGACTTTGCCTCAAACTTGTCAAACCATTTGTCTATTGCATCGAATTTCTTATTAAATCTTTCCTCCATTTCAAGCAATGTTTGAAGTATTACATCAACCACCTCTTGTAGTTCTTTGTTTTCCATTCGTACCAACTCCCTTTTCTTTATTCTTATTATATCACCTCCCTCTTAAAATTCAATATGTCAGAATCACCAAAATTTAGACTCTTACAAGTCCACCGAACCTTCCCTTCACAGCGATCCCACCAAACTCGCTGAAATAGTCAACGGTTCTATTCCATACATAAGCAAGAGGATAACCATCTTTAATATCATTTTGATCCATCTCGTACTCTTCTGGATAATCAGATACATACAAAAAGTTGTACATATCCATTACATCACCGTCAAGCCTCATAGGAGAGTGAATTACATGATACACAAGTGCATTGTTTTCCTTCTCAAATTCCTGTACCTTTGCAGTAAGTTCTGCATTGCTACTGAACTCATACAAACCTCCGGTTGGTTCAGAAAGCTGTACCTCGTTTCTGTCCTTAAATGCCTTGATACATGGAGCAAACAGTCCAAGCTCCTTCATACGGTTGATTGCCTCTACCTTTTTAATTTCCATTGATACGTTCATATTTATTCCTCCTTAAATTTCTTCTAGACTTCCGTTGTGGATAGTCAGGCAATTATTGATATACTGATCAATGGTGATATTTCCGTATGTCAACGGATCACACTCCTTGAGCTCTTTAAGAGTGTCATCAAGAACATCTTCGGTAATGATTGTTCTTGTTTCAATGTCATAGAACTTTCTCATTTTACCTTACCTCCAATAATTTTGTATTGTTACTTTTGCTTTTGTATTAGTTTGTCCCATTACATGTACATTTTAGAATAGCGATTTTCCATAGGACAAACTATATTCGTAGTTATTTTACACTTATTATATTGTTTCGTCAATTATCTTTTTCTTCTCTTACAGATACTTACTAGATTCTTTGTCAACCCA
>ERZ779982.665-NODE-665-length-16015-cov-3.678697_pt1 | contig 16015 bp, 18 predicted proteins | sample MGYA00511936_ERZ779982 | MGnify/ENA primary metagenome ERZ779982 (study PRJEB29588, sample SAMEA2146682) | human gut metagenome | biome: human gut; feature: human-associated habitat; material: faeces | place: Denmark | collected 2008/2010 ... | reverse complement strand
AAGTATTACCTGTTTCTTCTTTAGCTGCTATTTCATAGTTAATATCAGCATTACCACTAATAGATGATTTAACAGTAAAATCAAAGTATTCTCCAGTATTTTTTCTAGTCTTTCCTGTATTATCAGTTGTTGGTAGTGCATTATTTATAGTGATAGTATTACTACTTTCTGTATATAGCATAGTGATTGCACCAGTAGTAATTTTATTTTCTTTCTTACCTAATCCACTATAGGTAAATGCTGCATAACTTATTCCTATTACTACTATTAGTATAAAAACTGAAACTCCTATTGTTAAAATATCTTTCAACTTTTCCTTAGTCATTTATTATCACTCCTTTTATTTTAGTATTATGTAAACTTCTATATTTATACCTTTGACAGTTTAATATTACTACTCTCATTCTATCTGCTACCCTTCTATCTAATAAACACAAAAAAAGATAGACTACGTCTATAGTTCTATCTTTAAAGCACAATAAAAGAAAGTAGTACTATTGCTTAAATTGCCGCTCACCATGTTAACTAATTGTAAACTTGTATTATTCATGGTGGAGTCACCCCTACTTTCTTTTTTTATTAAGTGTCAATCAACATCAATCAACAATCAACACACAAATATCTTACACTCAAATATTAACAAAATTAAACAATTAGTTCAATAGTTTTCTTATTTTTTCTTAATTAATGTTTTTTGTTTTGTAAAGCTTATTCTATCTGGTTGTTCCCCTTTTATAAAGTATCCATCAAATATTGGATCATCTACTATTTGATAATCTATATCTTCAAACTTAACTTTTTCTAAGGTTGAGAAGTCAACTTTTCCATTTATCGTATAAGGAATACGATCTACTAAAGTATAAGCAAGTGCCATATCACGTTCACCTGGTAACATTTCTTTTGTCTTAGAAACTATTTCTTTAAATATATCTTTACCAACTGACTTATCTTTTAATTCAATAAAGGCGGTTGGAATAACCCCTTCATCACGATAAGCATTTTTAATTCCTACTACAGCACAATCTCTTACTTCATCAAAAGTATTAATTGCATCTTCTATTGGCACAGAATTAACTTGATGTCCATCTGGTCTTTTCATAAGTCTTTTATATCTTCCAGTATGTACTAAAACGCCATCCTCTCTAATATAACCTTTATCTCCTGTTTTACAGTATTTGATATTAGTCTTTTCATCTTCATAGAAAAAGTTCTTTGTTTCTTCTTCGTTTCCTATATATCCCATAAATTGAGTTGGAGTATTAACATATATTTCTCCTTCTTGATTATATGGTAATTCCTCATTTGTTTCTCTATCAGTAATTCTAACATTTACCGAAGGATATAATACTCCACAACTACCTTCCATATGACTATTTTGATTATCTACAGTTGTTGCTATCATCATAGTTTCTGTTGAACCATATCCATAAGTTATTTTCTGTTTACAATTATTCTTCTTTAATGTTTCATTAATCTTTTCTAACTTACTAGGTGATATTTTATCTCCGCCCATTACTAATAGCTCTGCAAAAGATAAATCAGTACCATTAATATATTTACTATCAGGAAACATTTCATAAAGTCTTGGAACACCAATTACGATATTAGGTTTCTTTTTTACATATATTTGATCAAACTTATGAGCTTCAATTTTAGGAATTAAATCAACTATTATTCCATGAGAAAGTGCTCCATGCATTCCAACAGATGAGCCATAAAGTGAAAAGAATGGTATATAGCCAAAGAATGTCATTCCTCTTTTTAAGTGTGGTGCTATATACTCTATTTGATTAGAAGTTACATTATATCCTTTATTAGATTCCATTGCTCCCTTAGGAGTACCAGTTGTTCCACTAGTGTTCATTATAGCAGCTGGTATATCAGGATTATACAAAGAATCTGTTAATACACCATAGTCTTTAGCCGTTTTCATAAACTCACTTTGCATCAAGACTTTTTTGTCTTGTTTAATCATTCTCTTTAATTCATATAACTTTTCTTTAGCTGTATAAAGCGCTTTTACTTCTAAAGCACTCTTAGATAATTTTTCTTTTGACTTAATAAAATCATCATGAGGTGATGCTACAACAATATTATCAGCTGGAATATCATTTGCTATAACATTCTTATTCATTGTATCAAGTAGTGATACTAAAAGTTTAGAGTTAGATATAGTCATGCAATCAGTTATTCTTTTAGCTGAACATCTTGGATCTACTAAGTATGGAGTAACTCCTATTCTATTACAAGCATAAAAATAAACCATTGTCTCAGGTATATTAGGTAAACAAATAGTAATATTATCCCCTTCGTTTAATCCATACTTCTTTAAAGCTTTAGCTGTTTCTTCAACTTTTTTATCAAAAGTTCTTAATGTTCTATTCTGTCCAAAGTAAGAATAGATAATATCATCTTCATGCCCCTTATTCTTTTTTTTCATAAAATCATACATCTTCATATCAGTATCTTCCAAGACTTTTAAATCAATATCTTCAGAATAATACTTATAACTTGGTCTATCTATACTAGCATATCCAGTTGTTTTTTCCATATTATTACCTCCCTAATGTGAAATTACTTTTATTTTATCATAGGAGTTTTATTTTTCAAGAGAAAAGGAAATAATTTCTATAATTAAATTATTTTCCTTCTATATAACAAACTACTATTTGGTAAATCTAAGTAAATAGCCATCCGGATCTTGTAATAAAAACTGCTTATCTTCTACATAGTGATTATCTACTATATACCTATCTACTTGCATCTTTCTAAATATTTTTATTTTATTTCTTATAACTTTCTCATATAGCACATCAACATTTTTAACTGTCATACTTATATTAATGCCCCTTCCAAAAGGATATTCTAATTCACCAACATTCCAATTATTATTAACCTCTTCAATCATTAACTGATTACCATCAAGTTCTAAAAAACAAAACTTATCTTCTTCTCTTTCATATTTGATTTCAAATCCTAACTCAGTATAAAACTTTTTACTATCATCTATATTACTAACACTAAGTTCTGGAATTAATTTATTAAATTTAATAGAACTAGTCTTTAATAAGTCTTTCTTATAATAGTTAACAAGTATCTCATCCCCATTTGGATACCTTTCATAACTTGTTTTAATATAGTTAACAAAACCCCAGTTAAAATATATTTGTATATTTCTTGTCTCTGATGGTTCAACTCCTAAAGTTAGGGTAGTAAATCCTTTTTCTTTCAAATCATTTTCCATAAATTTATATAGTTTTGAAAAGTAACCTTTATTTTCAAATTCCTTATTTGTTCTAAAAGGAGTTAGATAAGCTGTTTTCTCCCCCACTAAATTATCTTTATTTTGCATATTTAAATCATCAACAGAAATAATTGCTGTACACTCAGTTATTATTTTTCCATTTAACAATCCCATATATACAATTCTTGTATTTAAGTTATTAAGCGATTCTTCTTTAAATTTCTTAAAGTTTAAATAGTTATTATGTTTTTCTATCTCTTCATCCCATTTTTTTATTATTAAATTTTTATCAGCTATTACGCATTTATATTCAATCATTATATTAATCTCCAAATATTTCTTATTTTTAATAATATATTTTGTATTTTATAAATCTCCTTTATAAAAGTATATCTTCATCGCATTATCAGAGTATTTTGGTTTAGATACATCAATATCTAAAGTCTTACCAATATAATAAATTATAAATTGTGAAGCAATAAGTAAATCAAATTCTGCCAATATACCATCATATTTACTTTCAATTAATATATAATTATTATCTAAATATTTTAATAATTCAATTTCATATTTAGTTGTAGACCTTTGTTTAAAATATATTGAAAAGTTATTTTTTAAATTCTCATAATTAATAAATCTTCCATGTGAGAAATTCTTTTTCTCGTGAATAATGCAATTAAATATTCCTGACTCGATAATTTTACTTTCTAAATCAAAACATGCTGTATTAGTATAGTCACCCCTAAAAATATTTATTAAGTTATGATTCTTTAATCTTTCTACCATATTTTTATCAACTATTTTTTCTATTTGTTCATTCCAATACATAATTGAATTTTTTATAAAGTCATTAATATCAACTTCATAATTAAATTTATCTAAATAATATTTTAGAAATATAGCTGCTGGGGCAACTGCTCCTTCAAATGATAAAAATCCTCTTTCTTTTCCTTTACTTGATGCCGTTCTATAGCTTAATATATTCTTCTTTGATATTCCTGTTTTTAATACAATATCCTGTAATTCACCTTTAGTAACAACATAAATATTTTTATTATCAAAATCTTTAACACTATTGATAAGGTCATTAGTAGTACCAGAATATGAAAACAAAATAACCTTATCAATATTACTGTTATTTCTATACAATACATCCCTTGGATATAATGAATAAGTATTACATCCATATAAAGCATTTATTACTCTTGCTGAAAAGTATGCCCCTGCATATGAACCACCAGTACCAATAAATAAACAATTATTATTATCAAATTCTATTTCATTTAATTTAATGCTTGCTGATGAATTAACTGCATTTATTATTCTTTTCTCTAAATTATTAATATTAATATTACATCTTTTAATTTTCTTTCTTTCCGTATATTCGAATTCATCACAGGTACAATAATCTTTAATTTTCTTTATTTTAAACAGTGAATTAATATGTCCTCTTGCTCCCATCTTAGAAACAACCTTAGCAGTAAGTTTATTAGAATTTTCATACCATTTTTTTAATTTATTTTCATCATATTTAAAGTTATTCTTAATGCTATCTCTAATAATACTCGAAATAAAAGCATCCCCTGCTCCTGTAGAATCAATCACTTCACCTTTAGTAACTAATTCAAAATTATATACATTATTATCAGTTATAAATGTTGCCCCATTTTCTCCCCTAGTAATTGTCATTAATTTAGGTTTTATAATATTATATAGTTCATTATCACTTTTCAAATTTAATCTTTTTAAAAGATAATTAGTCACTCTTTCATTAAAGTTTATTATTTCAAATTTACTTTTTAATTTTTTGACTATTTCATCATCAGTGATTTTTTCAAATTCAAAATATTGTCCTAAATCTATTATCTTTTTATTATTAGTATTATCAATAATTATTTGATTTTTACTATTTAAATTATCAAAAACTAAAATATCATCATTTTTAATATTAGAAAGAATAAAATCAGTGTCTAACAAACTTTCATCATACCATTTTTTATTATTACAGAAAGGGCATCTTTTTTTCGAGGTAAAAGATAGTTTTCCTTTATCATCATGATAAGAAACATGAAAACACCTAGTTCTAACATTTTCAATAATTTTTATATTAGTTACATCTACTTTTACCTTTTCTAAACTATTGATAGCAATATTTCCTTGACAGTCATCACCACAACAAGCAAAAACAGAAGTTTTTATTCCCATTTTTGCTAAATTAGCAATTATATTATGTGATGTCATCCCTCCATTTATTCCTATTAATTTATCATCTTTATAATAATAATCTGTTACAAGATCACCTATACTTACTACTCTCATTTTATTAACATCCTTTCGTATTTTTTTCTAGCCATTCATATAAATATTTATCTTTAAATGCATGTGATGTAAGATAATGATTATCACCTTTAATAATTTTTAATTGTATATTTTCTGCTCCAATGCTTTTTAATTTATTATAAGCTATTATACTTTGTTTTACCTCTATAACATCATCATTATCACCATCATAAATTAAAATAGCTTTTTCTTTTATTGGTAACAAAACTTGATCTAGAGGAAGCATTACTCCACCAGCTACTGAGACAATTCAGGACGTTGTATCAAATAGTTCCATGCTCCATAAGCTCCCATACTTGAGCCAAGTACAAAGATATTATTCTTATCAAATTCAAACCTTTTATATTCAACCTCTAATACCTTTTCTACATCCCTTAAGTAATAATCACAAAAATTATTTTTATGACACTGTGGTGCTATTACTATATATGGAATATCAAACTTATTCATATATTTAGGTAAAGCATACTTTTCAATATCAGTAAGATTATCTCCTCGTTCACCTATTCCATGTAAAAAAACTAAGACTGGCATATTTTTCTGAATATTACTTGGATAATAAATATAATATTTAAAAGCTTTTTTATTAGAAATTATTTTTTGACTTTGTTTTAACATTCTGAGGCTCCTTTACTTGAAATTTTAAATTTACATTAGAAATATTATTTTGTAGTTCATTAATAAACATGCCTATATGGACTCCATCTTGAAAAGCATGATTAACTAACAATGAAAAATCAGTAAAATATTCATTATTGATTTCATAGTATTTTCCCCAACATACTTTAACTAGATTTTTCTGATTTAGTTATTGCATCTTTAAAATTACTAAATTTAATCCATGGCAAACAAGTAACTTGAACTTTATTTATATTATCTTGATTTGGTATTTTATAATATTTAGCATTATTTTCAGCAGCTACTTTAGCAATACAAAATTCATTAAAAATTTTTTTGTAATTGTTATTAAACTTAATATATCTTACAAAATTTAATTCACCAACTTCATTTAAAACTGTTAAAGTAGCAGCAATATCATCATACTTATAAATACGTAAATCATTATTTATATCATTACCATATTCATACTTAAAGGCATCTATTTTATCTAATGACATTAAAGTAAAATACAACATTATATCATAAAATGAATTGTTGTAGTAACTCCAGTATAAGGATCATCAAAATCACAGAAAGTTTGAATTTTTTTTCTAGACCAATTATCTATATTTGTTTTTTTCTCATCTTACTAATCTCCTTTTGTATTCTCCTACTTCACTTTCTTCACTATAATCATGGTTTTTGATCAAGCATTCTATAATCTTCTTTCTGTTTAAATCAAATACTCCCAAGGTATCTTCATAACTAACTTTTCCGTTTTTGTCTTTCCATTCATTATCTTTCCAACTATAAGGACTACTGAAACACAATCCATAAATGTAATCAAAAAATAAATGAAAATCAACTGCAGCAGTGTTATCCGAAAACATTTGTTCAATTCTATTAGTTCCAGGATATCTAACAATACAAATATTTTTAATATCTATATTACAATCATATAGTGAATTAATTGCTAACTGTAATGTTTTTCCTGTTAGTACATTATCATCAAAAAGATCTAAATGTGAATTTTGAAAAAGATGTGAGTTTATTAATCCACCATATTCATTTATATTAAAGTTTCTTAAGTCAAGAAGTTGCTTATTAGAATATCCAGAAACTTCCCTATTAAATTTGAGAAGTAAAAGACTTTCTATTCTACTTTTATCTATTGTTTTTGCAATTATTGGTAATTCAATTCCACCATAACTTAAACCACATGCATTAATAAAATCATCATTATCATTTCTTTTCTCTTGATATAAGGAAACAGCGGTATAATTTTCTCCAAAATTATCTATTTCTCTATAAGTTCTATAGTCTTTTGAATAATTTTGTTTATCTTTAGTTATTACTTCAATTGACAAATTATCAGTTAATATTTTCTTTGATTGTTTTATTACATTACAAACAAAATCTTTATTTATAATAAAACCATTTTTAAAGCACATATTACTCATACTATCTTCAATTTCCAGCAAGTTATTATATATTGCAAAAAAATCTTTGTTTTTATTAGATGAAATATCCAATAAAATATTGCTATTTAAATTGTTAGAAACAAGTTTATGATTCATAATAACTAATAGAGCATTTCTACAGTTATCTAAAACCCCAAGTAATAACTTTTTATTAATGATAATATTTAAATCGTCAGTCTTTAAAACAGCATTAAAGGCATTATCTAAAAATTGAATGTAATTATTATGCCAATTCATCACATCTTTTTTAGAAGTAACATCTTTGCCATTTTCACTTTTCCTATTTGAAATAAGGTAATAATATGTAGATGAACCTCTAAGAAGATAATTTTTATTATCTCTAATCAAATATTTGAAATGTCCATTTTCCTTTGAACTCCAAAAATCTTTTAACGAGCTATCTGAAACCAATTCCCATTCGTACATCGGAATTATTACACTCCCACTTGATTTATCAAACAGACTATCTATTCCATCATTTTCTCCAAAATTAACATTTATTAAATCATTATATTTATTGAGTAGTTTTTTTCTACCCAAAACTATATTTTTTTCTGCTATAGCAAAATTAAATTTATAATCTAACTTATCGGCTTTTTCTAAACATACAGTTGGTAATATTTTAGATTTTTTTATTAATTCTAAGGTAGCATCAACTCCGCTTATAATATTTTTATTTTCATCAAAAATTGGAAAACATCTATCAACTGCTCCACTAGTTTTATCTACACTATAGCCTTGTTTACAATTTAACATCGAATAATCATTTCCGTAAACATCACCACAATCACCAATTCTAATCATAGAATCTTCTGGTACGCCAATTACTCTTTCAACTCTTTTTATAGCTTTATCTTTTGTAGTAGTACCAATTTGAATAACAGAATTATCTTTATAAAAGCCTCTAGTTAAATGAATTTTTTCAAATTGGTTAGAAGAAATAATTTCTTTAATAGTTTCATAATTCTTTTCTACAATATTACTATTATTAGTATTGAAAACCATTCTTATATTTATAATTGTTCCAGTTTTTAAATCTTTAGAATAAGTTACATTAAAGCAATCACTATTAAGTTCTTTTATAATACTATCCATTTTGCTTAATTGTTCTAATTCATCACTTGTAGTTATATAAACATTTTCTGATAAAAACTCTTCAAATGAAATATTATTGCTAAAAAACAATCTAGCACCATCATTTGTCAATACATAGATCCTTCTAATATCATTTTCAGCTATATTATCAGAACTAACAATTGCACCATATATATCATTTTTTAAATCATTAAGTCCAGTTTCACCACGACCAGTAATAAAAACTACTGGTATCTTTTTCTTTAAAAGCTCTACAATCATATTGATTGCTCTATTATCAATTCTTTTAGAATTCTTTACAGTTAAAGTTCCATCAATATCAAAACAGACTGCATTATATTTCTGTTCTAGTGATTTTCTAAAGTTATAATATAATTCATTTGACATAAACTCACCTCTTTAATAAGAACTCTAAGCTTTTAACCTTGTTATTAGTATCTTCAGGAATTGTCTTATCAAAGATAAAACCTTGTCCACCATTTTCAATCCATAACCTGATATTTGTTTTTGAATCATCAATCAGCAATTTTTCATTCGGTTTCTCCACATCATGTTTATTGACTCCAGGTGGAACAAAAAGTATAGGAGAGCTTATTTTTCTATGCTCTCTTAAGTCTTCAATTTTAACTCTCATTTCATATAGTGAATGAATCTTTGTTAAGATTGCTATTCTTTTCTGCATACTCTCTAATTCTTTAATTATTTCAACGGAATTATTTATTGAACTAGCTTCTCTTATAATATAATCCCATTCTTCTGGATGCAAATTAGTATAATTAAAATATTCATTAAATTCATTTGCATCTTTATGATTATGAAGACCTATACTGTATTTTCTATCAAGCATCCTCTCTTCTGAATCAAGTATAACTCCATCAAAGTCAATATAAGTATAATTACCATTCATATGTTTTTTCCTCCTTGAAGGTATTATAGCATATTGATTTGAAGTATTTCGTCTTTATTATTTTATATTAACAATTCTTTTGATTTCAAAATGACGAATATCGTTTCTAAGTTCACAAAAAGCAGTTACGTAATAATTTTCTTTATACTTAAACAAATATAAAGGATGAATTATTCTTCTATGCTGACTACCATCAACATCATTATAAACAATTTCTACTTTTTCATTTTTACTTATAGCTGATTTTATAATTTTTTCAATTACATCTGATGAAGTTGTATCAACATTAGCAATATACTTACTCTTCTCCTCATATATTGAATACATTTTTTTAGCCTTATCTAAAAATTCTTCATATTTATCTACATATTTGAAATTGTTTTCAGATAAAAAATGCTTAACATTATCTAATAGTTGAATATCATACTTATTTATACTAGTATAATTTTTTATTTCATCAATCATAAAATAACCACCATTAGGTCCCTTAAAAGACTCAATTGCAATGCCATTATTACAAATTTCATCTTTATAATACCTAATCATTCTTTCTGTTACCCCTATTTTTTCTGATAGCTCTTTTAACGTATAAATATTTCCAGTATTAAGTAAGTCTATCATATATAACATATTTGCTATTTTTCCCACTTCAATCACTCCAATTTAGCAATATTTTGCAATTTTTCTAAATACTATATATATCATATATTTCTTCATGCTTTCTGATAAGAGAGGAACATCCTCAGGAATTGGTGGAACAAAAGTAGCTCTCTCTTTTCCTAATCCTCTAGGACCTATATAGTTTTGAATTGTTCTATTTTACCAGGTGATTTATCATTACCTCTAACACAAGATAATAAAATCTTGTGCATTGAATTAATCATCTAAATACTAAATACTTATTGCTAAGTTTTTCATTAGCATATTCTAGCATTGTCTTTAAGTTTCTTACTTCTTGTATGCTGTCATTTGATTCTTTATAATTAATATAATACATATCATCCTGTGAAATCTATGTTCCTTCAATTCTAAATGTTCTAAGACGGAGTAAGAATTTATCAGAATACATAAAAAAAGAAAAGACTCATGGCATAATATACCTATAAAATCAAAAATAAAGGAGTCTTTTCATGTATATTTTACCACAGATTTTAAATATTAGTTCAGAAAATTCATTAATTACTCAAATGAAAGAAAAAATAGGTATAAATGTTAATATAGAAAGTCATAAATATGTCAAAGTTAAAAATTAAGTCACTTCTCCAACAATATTTTATTATCATTTTTTATTTTTTGTGAACTACCCAATGTCCAAAGTCAGTGAGTTTGTTATTTTACCTGATAATAAAAATGATTTAGAAAATTTATGTAAATTAATTAGTCGTTAAACTAACCCTTAACTTTTCTAAGATTTTTTTCTCCTCTCTACTTACTTTTACTTGACTAATACCAAGACTTTCTGCTACTTCTTGTTGTGTCTTATCAAGATAATACCTATTATTGATTAAACTTTTCTCATAAGAATTAAGTTTATCACAAGCACTTTTTAAATCTAAAATATCAGTATCATAGGCTTTTTCTACATAACTAACTTTATCATATAAAGATAAATTATCTTCATTCCTATCATCTAAATGATAAACTGGCATACTTACTCTATCAACCATCTCTATCTTTTCTATATTTTCATTCATATAATATGATACTTCATAAGTAGTTGCTTCTCTTCCAAACTCTTGAGTTAAATAATCTCTTGCCTCTTTTACTTTCTTTGAAAAGTTATAAACATCATATCCTACTCTTATTTCCCTACTATTACTGACTTCTTTTAGCATCTCTCCTTTAATATAAAGACAAATATAACTAGTTAAATCACTTCCTTTACTTTTATCATAATGAGTTAATGCTTCTTTTAGTCCAATACATCCTGCTTGATAAAGATCATCTATACTAGCATAATTTTTATATTTATTAGCCATCATATAGATTAACTTATCATACTTTAAGAGTAACTCGTCCATATCTCCTCCTTTCCCCTAAAGAATACTTATATATTTTTAAAAAGACAATCCATTCGACAAAAGTAGAATTTCTTTTTCTTAAGAACATGTAAAGTCTATCTCTTTTAGATAACTAAAAGTTTTATATACTAGCTTTAATTTCATTTTCCCACACTCTTTACTCTTATATAGTTTTAATTCTTTCAAAGGTATGGTTGAACTTACTAGAATCTTATCCCAATCTAAATAATTTAGTTTAATATTATCAAAGAAAGTAAATACCTCTTTTCGATATATTCTATTTATCTTTTCTACTCTATCTACTTTATATCCATCCAATACTCTATTACTAGTTAATAATGTATCATTCTTTTTATATTTATATAATTTTCTTCTATATCTATATAGTTTTTCTTTCTTTAGTAATCTATAATAGGGTAAATCATTATAATTAGTAGTAGCTTTTACTTTCTTACTCATTTTTAGTCTAGTTAAATAGTTAATTAATCTTATCTTCTTAGTTACTACTCCTTTTTCTTTTAACTTTATTTTTCCTTTTAGATAAACGTCATTATTTTCTATTAATAAATAATTATCATTAGAGTTTTCTAATACCATTAATTTTATTTCTAAAATACTATCTTCTATCTTACTTTTATTAAAGTAATAAGTATTATTATTAGATTTGATAATATTATTATTAAGTTTTATATCTAAAATAGTTATATTACTACTAGTTAATACTTTTAGATAATTAATTTTTTCTAGTTCTAAATAATGATAGTACGTTATCTCTTCTTTTAAGTAATTAGGACTATTTATCTCTTTAGTTGTATATTTACTATACTTATCATAGATAAACATATCTGTTTTAGTATCATAGTCATCTGGTTTACTACTATAGTAATTATTACTAGTTTCCCCTTCTTTTCTTAAATAGTATAAATCTTCTTCTTTTATTATTTCTCTTGTCTTATCAGTAGAAGTATCTGCTACTAGATAGGGAGTTTCTACTGTTTCTGCATAAACATTAGTAATAAATAAACATAAAAATAGATAAGTTAGCATAAGTACCTCCTTATCTATATTATTTACAATAAATTAATTTTTTTTAATCTTTAGCTTTAAAAAATAAAGTAAATATAAAGGAAAAGATTATTGCGGATGTTATTCCTGATGCTGTAAGATCAAACATTCCCATTAATAATCCTAAAAATCCAAAGGTTTCTGCTTTTGCTAATGCTCCATGAATAAGAGAGTGTCCAAAGGAAGTGATTGGTACTAGTGTTCCTCCTCCACAAGTAGCTATAAAAAAGTCATAGATTCCAAAAGCATCTAAAGCTGCTCCAACAACTACAAAGATACTTGTTATATGTCCTGGTGTTAATTTAGTATTATCAAGGATAAGTTCTGCTATTAAGCAGATAGTTCCACAAAATAAGAATGAATATATAAAATACATTTAAATCGCCTCCAAACATACTAAATGTGCTATAGATAAAATTGGTTTCTTTTGATAGACAAAGGTTGGGGAAAATAAAGCACCAGTTGCTACTAACAAGACTCTTTTATAAACGCCGTCGTTTAAATCTTTTAATATTTTAGAATAAGTAACTAAAGCACTACAAACTGGTCCACTACCTCCAGCCATGACATCTTTTTGTTTTTCTAAATCATATAGTATCACCCCACAATCATTATAGTTATTACCTAACTCTATCTTATATTCTTCCTTCATAAAGTCTTTTAATATTTCTTTACCATAAACTCCTAAGTCTCCTGTTACAATTAAGTCAAAATCTTTAGGGGAATACTCACTATTTTTGAAGTAGTCATTCAAGGTATGAGCAGCAGCTCCTGCCATAGCAGCTCCCATGTTTAAGGGATCTTTTTGATTATAATCAACAATAGTACCAATTACTCCTTCGCTTACTCTTACTTTACTAGGTTTATTAGTAAGCAAGATACTAGCTCCTCCTGTTGCAGTAAAAGTAGCCGTCTTTGGTTTAGGAGCCCCATACTCGGTTGGATTTCTAAACTGTTTTTCACTAGACATATTATGTGATGAGGTAGCAGCGATTGCCGTATTAATAAAACCACCATCGATTAGTGATGATGCAATTAATATTCCTTCAGCACTAGTAGCACATGCACTATATATTCCAAGGAAAGGACTATTCATATCTAAACTAGAATAACAAGATGAAGTTATTTGGTTTAATAAGTCACCAGCTATTACTATATCAATATCAGATTCTTTTAGATTTGATTTCTTTAATACTAATTTTAAACTATCTTCTAGTAATTTCACTTCTGCTTGTTCAAAAGACTTTTCACCGCAATATAAATCTTTCTTATAACGTTTATCAAAGTAATTACTAAGGGGCCCCTTCGCTTCATAAGGACCTGCTACGGTAGCAGTATCATCTACATAAACATTCTTAAACTTAAAAATCATTTTAACACCTCTATTCCATAACGAATCATTCCAAATAACCAAGATGATACTATTCCATAAAGTATAACAGAACCAGCTAATTTAAAGATATTACTACCTATTCCATAGATTGGTCCTTCCTTTTTATAATCAATAGCAGCACTTGTCATAGAGTGAGCAAACCCAGTTATAGGAATAAGTAGTCCACACTTAGCTTTCTTAACAAGATTATCAAATACGCCAAGAGCTGTTAATAAAGATGCTATAAATATCAGTGTTACAATCATATAAGTTGAAGCATCACTTCTAGAGATAGATAATACTTTTACATAGAAACAAATTAATCCCTCACCAAGTACTCCTACTAAGCCACCAACTATAAAAGAAATTAAAGCAAATTTAGCTCTTTCTTCTTTAGGTTTATGTCTTTCAACTATTCTTTGATATTTCTTTTCTTTCATATTATTCACCAATAATAGTATGAGTATTTTTATTTTTAATATACATTTTTATCAAAAGAAAAAAGTCTATTTCTAGACTTCTTATTAAACAACAGTTACATGATTTGTTCCACAGTCGTCAAACATGAGAAATTGACTTGATTTCATTACCCATTTATCAGAAACGTTTATTTGGGTTAATTTACTACAGCCACGAAACATACCAGCCATACTTGTTACTTGTGATGTATTAAAGCTTCTTAAGTCTAAACTTGTTAATCCGTTACAGCCATTAAACATATAACCCATGGTTGTTACTTGTGAGGTATCAAAGCTACTTACATCTAGACTTGTTAAACTGCTACATCCAACAAACATTTCATACATACTTGTTACTTGTGATGTATTAAAGTTTCTTAAGTCTAGACTTGTTAATTTACTACAATATCTAAACATATAATCTGTGTTTGTTACTTTTGATGTATCAAAGTTACTTACATCTAGACTTGTTAAACTGCTACATTCATCAAACATATATCTCATATCACTTACTTCTGATGTATCAAACTTACTTAAATCTAGACTTGTTAATTTACTACAATATTCAAACATAGCGCCCATATCTGTTACTTTTGATGTATCAAAGTTACTTAAATCTAGGCTTGTTAAACTACTACAATTGTAAAACATAGAGCCCATTCTTGTTACCTTTGAGGTATCAAAGTTACTTACATCTAGACTTGTTAAACTGCTACAATTATCAAACATACTAGCCATATCTGTTACGTTTGATGTGTCAAAGTTTCTTAAATCTAAACTTGTTAAACTGTTGCAATCATAAAACATCGCACTCATATTTGTTACTTTTGATGTATTAAACTTACTTACATCTAGACTTGTTAAACTTTCACAACCCTCAAACATATCACTCATATTGGTTACTTGTGATGTATCAAATTTACTTACATCTAGATTTGTTAAGCCACTGCAACCACCAAACATACTATTCATATCAGTTACTTCTGATGTATCAAAATTACTTAAATCTAGACTTGTTAAACTGCTACATCCAGCAAACATATAACGCATATCTGTTACTTCTGATGTATCCAAAGCGGACAAATCTATGGACACCTTATTAAGAACGGTTGAAAAAAATCCCAAAAAATAACCTGTCATATTTTCGTTTGCAATAATTCCACCTTTTCCACCTATTGTTAACTTATAAGCATAATTAGTGTTGGTTTCAGATAGAGGTGTAGCGTATATCGGTTTTGATATATCGTTAACTTTTTCATCATTTGAATATATTTTGGCATTAGTTGGTCCTGGTTCTGGTCTTGGTTCCAATACCTCATCGGTTTTCTCTACATAAGCCATTACAGAGCCATCACCTGCTTCTGATATATCCCAACTTTCTGTAGCTGTTGCTGGTACTATGTTATCATTTTTTGTGATAATACTAGTTATT
>ERZ779982.662-NODE-662-length-16116-cov-4.752195_pt1 | contig 16116 bp, 12 predicted proteins | sample MGYA00511936_ERZ779982 | MGnify/ENA primary metagenome ERZ779982 (study PRJEB29588, sample SAMEA2146682) | human gut metagenome | biome: human gut; feature: human-associated habitat; material: faeces | place: Denmark | collected 2008/2010 ... | reverse complement strand
TCATAACAAAAAATGTAGACACTTTTTTTGTGTCTACATTTATTTTACCATTTCAGGTTTTGTTACCCTATTTCTTTATTTTTGTTTCATGACAAGAAAATAGAAAAACCAAAAAAATGCCCATAAAAGTAGCATTTATTAACACCTCTTTTTTATTAATCTCATTTTTTCCTAACTAACTATATTATAGCACCTCTAATCAGTATTTTCAACATTTTTTATAATTTTTATTATTATACTAGTATTAAGTTGTTATTCAAGTAAATAATATAAAGAGGTGATTTCTATTAAAAAGAATAATAAAAACTTATTGGTAATTGGTGCAGGTATTACTGGTTTAAGTACTGGTATACATGCACTATTAAAAGGATACAACGTTGAAATTTTTGAAAAAAACGACTTTCCAGGTGGTTGTTGCACCGGTTGGTTTAGAGAAGGTTATTATATAGATAACTGTATGCACTGGTTAACAGGCACTAATCAACATACCAAAGGTTTTAAATTATGGAAAAAACTAGGTGCCATATCAGAAACGAGTAACTTATATCAAGGAGAATACTTTTATAAATCAGTTTATGATAATAATGAAATAGCATTATCAACAGACACTAAAAAGTTGCGAAAAGAAATGTTAGATTTATCTTCTGCTGACGCTGAAGAAACCAGCAGGTTTGTTGACGCAATAGAGGAATTAGTAAAAGCTAATCAAATCAATAATTTTATTTGTACTCCTTTTGTTGTTGCAAAAGGCTATTTAAAAAATTATTTATATTATCATAAACTCTCACTCGGAGAATTATCTAAAAAGTTTAAACATCCCCTATTACAACGTTTATTTACTGACTATTTTCCAGCTGAATACTCATCATTATCGCTTATTTGTGCTTATGCTACTTTTGCTAGTGGTAATGGTAAAGTATATGAAAAAGGTTCAAAAGAATTTGCAAATAATATAGCCAAAAAATTTATTAGCTTAGGCGGTATAATTCATTATAATAGTAATGTTACAAATATTGAAATTACCAATAATAGTTTTATATCAATCACTGCAAACAATCAAAAATTTGAAGGTGATTTTCTAATTTCAACCATTGATCCAATGTTCTTATTTAACAATCTTATTGATAATAGTTACATGCCAAAAGATTTAAAAAACAAATTCTTGGATAAAAAGAAAAACGAAATTGTATCAAGTTTTCATACAGCATATTTAATAAATCAAGATACTCCTGATATAACTGAAACTTCGGTTATAGAAATTGAACCAACCTTAGTTGGAAAACATACCATAACTAGATTATTAATAAAAGATTATTCTTATTTATATAAAGATAAAGACAAAAAAGTAGTACAACTTTTTATCGTTCAAAATATGGAAGATATTGAATACTGGCAAGATCTATACACAAACAATAAAGAAGAATACAAAATTGTTAAAGAAAATACTACCACAAATCTAACTTCTGCATTATTAAATAAATTACCTAATTTAAAAGACAATTTGCATTTATTAGATTCTTGGACACCTGTTACTTATAATAGTTATTTTAATACTTACTATGGGTCTTATATGGGATTTGTATTTAAGAAAAAAGGATCAATCAAAAAGCTTTCTTCAAAAATCAAAAATATTAAAAATATGCGTTATGTAACTTATTGGCAAGCGTATATGGGTGGTTTACCTATTGCCGCAAGACTAGGTGAAGCAGTTGTTAAACATTTATAATAGTAAAAATAAGTATATTTTATGCCAAAAATACGTTTAAAATGAGAAAAATAAAAGTCCTTATTTTTGGTATTACCAAAAATAGGACTTTGTCAACAAACTGGAGGGTTGGAAATCTAACCCTTTATTTATTTGCTCTAATCGCATCAATTATATTCATTTTTGAAATTTTTATCACTGGAATTATTATTGCAACTAAAATAAACATCAAATTAAATAAACACATATATGGTATGTTTATCAATTTATAATAAATAAAAGTTAAATTTGGATTAAAACCACTTACAAAACCTTTGTTAATTATATTTATGACAATAACAGAACCTACATTGGATAAAATTGTAACTGGAATAAAAAACATTAACATTTCAAAAAAGTATATTTTAATTATGTCTTTATTACTAGCTCCCAGCGCCTTAAATATTCCTATTTCTCGTTTTCTGTTTACTATTTGCCCTGATATTAATAATGTTGTTAAAATTATTAATATAGTTGTTAACATAATGCTAGTAAGAAACATTGATAGTTGAATTGGTAATAATGTATTTTCAAATTCAATTAGATACTTGTAAATTGGTGAGTCAATTTCAATTCTTCTATTACTATCGTCAATTTTAAGACTGCTATCATATAAATTTTTCAAATAACTATGCAAATTCTTGATACTTTTAGTTTGTACCCATACAGTTGAGTAACATAAGTATTTTTTTAAATTAATGGCATTATCATTACTTAATAAAATATTTTGTATCTTATCATCCATTAAATAATTACCTGAATTTGAGTAATGATTTTTTTCAAAAAATATTCCCTTTATTTTTAAATTTTTGATTTCAATACTAGATTTATCGTATGCATAGTATCCATTTATTGATATAACTGCATCTAAATACTCAGGAGTACTTTTTTTTATATATTTTGTCTTTTCTACATCGTCTTCAGTATAATTTACAGATTCAATAAAATCACTGCTTTTATAGTTTGTTTTAAATATTTTGTTATATAAATATACACTAATATAAATTTCATCATCTTTTATATTTTGGCACATCTCATTCCAATCATAATACTTCAACTCATCACTAGCATCAACAATCATGCAATTTTCGTAATTATTAATATGAAAGTTGCCTCCTGGTAATAATATTTCAGTTTTTTCGTTTTCATTTTGAATATTTATATTTATTTTGTTATTAATGTCTGAGTAAGAATTAATACTAGTATGTAAAATTACGCAATCGTAAAACCCTTTTTCGTAATTCTCAATAGTTCTATTACGATTAATATCATCAATATTCAAATAAACTCTACTTTTTAAATCAATATAATCATTATTTTTTGTAAATATCAAAAAATTAAAATAAGGTTCTTCATAAGGTGCATAATATATGCCACCACATATAAGTGGTATCCCATAATACCTAATTGTTAATATCGTTTTACCAATTAATTTTTCTAAGTCATAGTTTTCATCTTTTATAACAACCTCTTCACCATCAATCAAAGCAGTGATTCCTTTTTCACTTTTTATAATCCATTTTAAAAATAAATCATTTGCGTAAAAAACGTTATAATTTAATTCTAAATTATTTTCTGATTGATAAAATTTAAACCCAATTTCTTCTGCTTCTTTTCTAGTGTCAAGGTAATTGTAAGAACCACCAGTTAGCATTGTTTTTATGCCATCTTTTTCCATCTTTTTTCGATTTTCATTTGTGGTATCAGTAAGTTTGAAATGTTGATATTTTTCGTTCTTTATCAATTTATAACTTGGGTCAATATGATGATATTGAAATAATGATATCGTCAATGCTATCATAGAAAAACATAGTGTCATTAAAACTACTGTTAATATGTTTTTTACTAGTTTATAGTTAATTTCATGTAAACCCATTCTGAAAGTAACTTTATTAGAAATGACAGTCGTTTGTTTTTCTATACATTCATTGTTACTTTTATCATCAAGTATTATATTGTTTTTAAAGATTTTACCGTTTTCTAATTCAACTATATAGTCTGCGTATTTTTCCTTGAACTCTTCACTATGACTTGCCACGATAACTAGCTTTTCTTTTGAAAGTTCCTTTAATAATTCATAAATTTCTTTACTTGTAGTACTATCTAAGTTACCCGTTGGTTCATCAGCTAATAATATTCTTGCATTCTTCATTAATGCTCTAGCTATTGCTATTCTTTGTTGTTGACCACCTGAAAGTTCTCTAGGATATCTTTTTTCATATCCTTCTAGTCCAACTTTCTTTAGGGCACTTTCAACTTCCATTTCACTATTTTGTTTAGATAATTTATAACTCAATAATAGGTTTTCTTCAATGGTTAAATCATCTATTAAATTATAATCTTGAAACACTAAACTGATATAACTATTCCTGTAATTAGCAAAATCTTTTTTGGTTGATAATTTGTTACCATTTACACTAAACTGTCCATCAAAATTAATATCTAATCCACCTAGTATATTTAAAAGTGTTGTCTTTCCACTACCACTTTTACCACTAATTATGCATAATCCCTTATCAGGAAAAGTTATACTTACATCATTTAATGCGTAAACATTAGTTTTACTTCTAGTTTTGTATTTCTTTGTTATATTATTTAAAATTAACATGTTATCCAACCTTTCCACATGGCATTTCATTATTATTTGAAACATATCTAGCTTGATTGTATGTTTTTGCATTTCTATTTGCATCAAAAAGTGGTACAACACAATATTGTAAATTTGAATTGTTATTGATTGCAGTAACTATATTATAATCAATCTCATCATCAATTGATTCTGTTTGCGATGCATCAGATTTTCTCCAAATTGTCGATACTGTGTTTTTAATTGTTATAAATTCTAATTCAAATAAAACTCTAACAGTAAATATAGCCTTATCTACATTAGCATATAAATCTGTATTTGCTTCTATATCAAATACAATTATATATGATCTATAGTTTCCAGTATTTTCATTTTCGTAACTACTGTAGCAAATTTCATTAACTGTTTGAATAAAATATCCATATTCCTTCCCAATGTATGAAAAAGAACCAATTGTATGAAAATACTCCTTAGGTATTATTTTAATTATTGGATCATCCCCAAACACATTCCACTGACTATAAATTTCTAATAGTTCAACATTGCTAGCAAATAAACCACCTTGTGTTTCAATTGAATTTTTATAATCAAATATTGTATAAGTAGAATTTAAATATGTAAAACTATCACTTTCTGTAAAATAACTATTTTGTAAATCTAAACTGATAGCAGCATTTACATTTGTCAGTTTTGTAGATAATATTATTGTTAAATTTAGTATAAAACATATTATTATTGCCTTTATAATTTTTTTGATTTTCATATTTTCCCATTTTATTATTTTTTCTTTTAATTAATCAACATATTGTTTTTAATAATCCAAAAACAATAGTGAGCATAAATATCATTCGAGCAATCTAAACATTTTTATCTCCTTTCTATTTCGAAAATTTAAAGTACAAATCCCCATTTTTGTACTTATCAGAATAAAAATAAAAAAACTTCTCGTGGAAGTTTTTATTTTCCCCCCATATTATTAATTTTTTTAAATTTAACTGATTATCGACATTTTATCAAAAAAAATGCTATTTTTCAACAAATATTATAATTTTTTTATTTTATCTAATAAAATTGGTTACTTCTCTCTTTTCTTTTTTAGGAAGGCCATATTTTTCTTTGCCAAGTTCAATTGATTTCATTAGAAAAATCATGTTTTTAGCAAGCATTCGCATATTGTATAAGCCTTCTTTGTCAAAAGTAGCTTCTCCTAAATCACGGCCATGTACACTATTCCAGTAATAGCTTGAAGCAATTGGCATACCACTTATTGTGAAGTATTTGTTTAACTCATCAAATGTTGATGATGCTCCTCCACGTCTTGCAACTGCTACGCTTGCGCCAACCTTCATAGTTAAATCCGCTTGATTACTGTAGAATAGACGATCTAATAAAGAAATAAGTGAACCATTAGCTGAAGCATAATAAACGGGGCTTGCAATTACCAATCCATCTGCTTCTTTTAATTTTACGGCTAATTCATTTACAATGTCATTAAATGCGCACTTTCCTGTTTTGTGACAAGTTCCACAAGCAATGCATCCTCTTATATCTTTTGTTCCAACTTGTTCTATTTCAACTGTAATACCTTCTTCTTCAAATACTTTTTTCATTTCATCCAATGCTATTGTGGTATTGCCATTAAGTCTTGGACTACCGTTTATCATAAGTATTTTCATTTTCTTACTCCTTACTTGTTGTTTCATTTTTTAATAAATATATTAAGTATTGTAATTGTGGTGATTGATTAACTTCTTCAATCTTTGCATTAAACAAATCATATTTTGAAATAATTACCATTTGCATTGTTTCAAGTTCATTTGTTTTAGAGCCTAAATATTTATTTTGGTATAAGTCATAATTATTTAAAATTTTAGTTATTTCTTCTACTGAATTTAATTTAATTTGTACTTTTCCAAAGAAATCTGGTTTACCAGCTTTACTTGCTAATCTTGAAAATCCTAATACTTTGAAATTTGTTACATTTAAATTTAAATTATTGGTATTGTCTTTATTAATAAAAATGTAACTTTCTTCACTTAATTCACGATACATTGCATATTTTAATAACTCTTTAAAAGTAAAATTTTCATCATTTTTATTCTTTAAATAATCGTTTATATCAATTGAACCTGAAGCAGATGGAACAAAGGTACTACCATTTACATCATTATAAATACTTTGTAAGTTTACTATATAATATATTTCACCATTCACATCAAGTTCTACCATAATATTAATTCCTATTAGGTTAGTTAAGTAACTATTTTCGATGTCTCTTAAACCATTAGTTAGAGGATTCAAAGTTAATTTTTGACCACTTATTACTTTAGTTGGTTCATTTGGTGTACAAATATTTTTAAATATCATTTCATCAGTTGAAACATAACTATGATATCTAACGGCTTTTATATTTACGCAATTTAATGTATCAAAATTTAGATCAGAATTAATTCCAAGTAATTTGCCATTAAAAATTGATTTATCATTTTCTAATTTATCTGAAACAATATAAGCTAAAGCTTTTCTAGAATCATTAGTTAAGTCTATTTTATCTTTTTCTAAATTAATTTTCAATTTAGCTGTGTTTTGTTCTAGAGTTTTGTTTTGCTTTTCTGAATAAATAAAAGCTTCATCTTTTTTAGAATTTGCGAAATTCATTACTTGATAGTCTTTATACTTCTTACTGAAAGTTTTAGGATTGACTATTTTATTAATAATGTCTTGTTTTGATTCGCCTTCTATAGTAGTTGTTAGGTTGCAATCTTTTTTAAATTCTAACCCTTTATTAATTTTCTTAATGATTGTTTTAACAGATTGAAGCAAAACCACAAATATTGAAAGTAATAAGATACTTAATGAATTAAATGAATCAGCACAATTATTAGTATTATTATCAACAGGGTTTTTAATTAAAGTTGTAACGATTGTTGCAACAAGTAGCGTAAATTCAATAATAACCATAATATAATCTATTGGCTTTAATTCAGATAATATTGCATTAGTTAAAGCCTGATGTTTACCATGTACAATCTTTTTATGGTATTTATTTAATACATTAATAGTTTTTTTATATGAATTATCTTCTTTGTTTAATTGCTGAAAATTATTTAATGTGAGATTAGTCTCTTCAATATTAATTTTAACTAAAAAATAAGTTTCTTCATTATTTTTACCAAGACATTTATATTGTGATAGAGAAATATTTTGATTTCTTAAATCTTCAGTTAATGAATATAAAAGATTTAAGTTATTATTATTCATTTTACCATTATAGTAAATGTCTTTCTTAGTTTTTTTAATATCTACTAGCGAAGCTACTTTAGTAATTTTCTTTAAAGTATAAATCCCTACTAATTCATTCTTTTTATTTTTTACATATATTATATATTTCATAATTCACCTTTATAATAAATATCATATTTATATTATATACTTTTTTCTAATTATAGACAAATAATGTGTAAATTTTTAACTTTAAGATTTAATTATAAAGAAAAAGCTCCTTTTCTTTTTTTGCTAGCTAAATATTTCCTATGAAAAAATAATAATATAGTATAAAATAACAAATGTTTCTTAATAAGCAATATCTATTTTTTATATTATTTTGTCTTATATAATTTATGATATTACTTTTTTAGACTTTTTTTTAAGAAATTTATACATTCTTTTTTGCTTACTAGAAATATAATATTCAAGGGCTTCTTTGAATTTTTGACATTCATAATCCGTTGGTTCAATATCAAACGGATAACTCCAATCCAATTCATCATACAATACATCTTCTAAATCATCAATATCCGTGTCTTCTATAGATACATAATCATAGTATAGTTTATTGACTAATTTATAAAATAAATATCTTTTGGTATTTGAATCACCATCAAACGTTTCTATTATTCTATCGCTGTCAATATAATCAATTATTGTTTTTGCAAAAGATACATCAATTTCGAATTTCTTATTGTCAAAATTGCATCTTAATACGCCATTTTCATCTTTTTGTAAATTATTTTAGTAACTCAATATTTGCGAGTAAAAATAATTTTTCGATAAAGCGCCAAATTGAACTGTGTAAATCTTGTTCATTAGTAGCATATATTTTGGAATTAAAACACCTATCTTCAAAATTTATTCCTATTTTTGATATTTGTTCTTTAAAATCATCGGGATTAATATACATTGTTTCCCAATAGTCAGTAACAGAATGGCAATCGCTTATAATGTAAGTATTTTCTTCATCAGTTGGTTCAATGTATAAGGCCACACTTTCATCATAATTTTTAAAGAAAATTAGTGTAGTAATGATTATACGATTTTCAAAAGTACGTAAAAATGCTCCTAACTTACAATTTTTTACTGCTTCATATAAATCCAACATATTTCACATATTTTAATAATTAGTAGCCTTTACTTCAAAATAACTTTGAGGATGAGCACAAACAGGGCATACTGTAGGTGCAGTTTCACCTATATGAATATGACCACAGTTACGGCATACCCATACTGTAACACCTGCCTTAGCAAAAACTTGAGCGGTTTCAATATTTTCAAGTAATTTACGATATCTTTCTTCATGAGCTTTTTCGATTGCGGCAACACCTTCAAATTGTTTTGCAAGGGCCTCAAAGCCTTCTTCTCTAGCAGTTTTGGCAAATTCCAAATACATTTCTGTCCATTCATAGTTTTCACCTTGAGCTGCTGCAAGCAAATTCTCTTTAGTATTTCCTAATTCACCTAGCGCTTTAAACCATAATTTTGCATGTTCTTTTTCATTTTCGGCAGTTTCTAAAAATATTGATGCTATCTGCTCATATCCTTCTTTTTTGGCAACACTTGCAAAGTAAGTATATTTATTGCGAGCTTGCGATTCTCCTGCAAAAGCAGTCATTAAATTTTGTTCAGTTTTAGATCCTTTTAAATTCATATTAGTTCCTCCCTTTTTTTATTTTACTATATTATAAGTATATTATATTTTCAACAATATTTCAAGCAAATTATTAATACTTTATTTTTTTTCTATTAACTTAATATTTCTTCATTAAAAAACACACTAGATGTTTTCATCTAATGTGTTTTTTCGTAACCTATTCTACTAATGTGAATGTGCAATTTCCACTTGTAATATCACCAGTAATAGTTAATAAGTCATTTACATTTACATCCTTAAAGAATTGATTAGAAGGATTTTCTGAATTAATCATGATGTAATAATCACAACTATCGAATGATTCAGCAACATTTATATCTTTTTTACCAACTACACGGTAATTATCGCCTTCTTTTACGATTTTAACAATGTAATAGTATAAATATGAACTTCCTTTGCCTAATGAATCATATGAATATAAAATAGCACTATTTTTATACACATTTTCGTCCCATACGCCAGAATTGTATGCACCAATTGTAACACGTCCTTTAGGTTCTGGTTCTGGATGTTCTACATCAATTGTTCCTGTATATTCAATTGAATTATAATCACAAATTGCTTTTTCAAAAATTTGTGATAATAGTGTAGTTCCTTTATATTTATAATGTAGATAGTCATTTAAATATAATTTGTAGTTGTCTTCTTGTACATATTCATCAAGTGGAATAACACCAAGATTATGCTTTTCAGCAAAAGCTCTTATAGCTTTGTTATAAGCTATTCTTCCTTCTTCAGTATATTTCATTCCAGTATATTCAGTATAGCCAAGTGTACAAACATATACTTGAGTTGCACATAAGTTATAAATTTTTGACAATATCATTTCATATGCGGCAACGAAACTTTCTACGCTAAAGCCAGAGCATAAATCATTTGTACCTAAATATAGAATTACAATATCAGGATTACCATTTTGAATTAAAGTATTAATTCTAGCATCGCTACAACCAGCACTTTCATCTGTTCCTACAGCAGTAGATCCACTCCAAGAGTTATTAACGCCAAGTATCATATTAGTATTATTAATTAATTGACCCCACCAAGTTTTATCAACTGTTCTTACATCTTGACAATAAGTAGGATAATAGAATCTTCCAACTTGACCATAATAACTATTCATTGGTGAACCATCTTGATAGAATGTTGAAATACTATCGCCTAAAATTGAGATTCTCTTTCCTGCAAGTTCAGTGTATTTAATTTCCTTAACTGTAGATTGGTAAACAGCTGTATAAACTACATCACCTGTTACTGGAGCTATTTCTTTATCCCAACCAATAAATTCATAAGTACGTTTGTCATCTTCTGGTCTTGTTGGATCTTCAGGAGCTGTTGGTAATGTTCCATATTCTACTTCTTCTTCAGAAAGTATGGTGCCATCAAAGTCAACAAATTTATAAGTATATTTATTTTTAGTGCTTGTATATTGAGCAGTATAAACTACATCACCTGTTACCGCAACAATTTCTTTATCCCAACCACTAAATGTGTATGTAAATTCTTTAGTAGCTGGTCTTGAAGGATTTGTAGGAGCAGTTGGTAATGTTCCATAATCTACTGTTTCTGATTTTAATACTTTTCCATCAAAATTAACAAATTTGTAAGTGTATTGTCTTTTTACTTCTCTGTATTGAGCAGTGTATACTACATCGCCTGTTACTTCAACAACTTCTTTATCCCAACCGATGAATTCATATGAGAATTCAGCAGTTCCTGACTTTTCAGGATTAGCTGGTATATTAGGTAATGTACCATAGTCTACCTTATCTTCTTTTAATATACTTCCATCAAAATTAACAAACTTATAAGTATATTTTCTCTTTGTTTGTTCAAATTTTGCGGTATAAGTTACATCGCCTGTTACTGCAACAACTTCCTTATCCCAACCAACGAATTCATAAGAGAATTCGTCAGTATCCGCTTTTGTTGGAGTAGCTGGAGCAGTTGGTAATGATCCATATTCAACTGATTCTTCTTTTAATACACTTTCATCATGATTTAAGAATTTTACAGTGTATTTTCTTTTTACTTCTTTATATTGAGCTATAAAAGTTATGTCACTTTCAAGTTTTCCAACTTTTTTATCCCAACCGATAAATTCATAAGAGAATTCATCTGTACTAGCTTTAGTTGGATTTGCAGGAGCAACAATTGTGCTACCCTTTTTGCCTGTTCCTTCTGATAAAACTGTTCCGTTTTCATTAACAAATCTATAAGTGCATTGTTTAGCACAACCAACTAAACAAAGCGCAAGTGTTAATGTAAATACAAAAATAAAAAATGATGCAAATAATTTTTTCATGTCTACCCTTCTTGTTATTTATTTTTTAAAAATAGTTAATAATTCTATTTTCAATACATTCTATCATTTTTTGGCATTTAAAGCAACAAAAAAACATACTCTAATATGAATTAAAAAAAAGGCATCATTGCCTTTTTTATGAAATGAATCGTAACCCAATAAATATTTATCTATCTGTCATATAGAAGATTTTTTATTAATTTAAGTAATTCACTTTTATTTAACTGTTTTTGAACATTAATTAATTTTTATTTAAACATCCAAACGAGTATAGTAGTTAAAACCAATACAATGCCAAGCAATATTATACATATAGTTTGTTTTTTGGTCCAATCATTTTTATAGTAACACTTGTCTATTATTATGCCTACGAATACGCATATTGTAAACATTGTTACAAATATAGGTAACTCAAAAAATAATGGTATAACATTATACTTTACAAGAATGGATATTGCTATAGGAAAAATCCCTCCAATGAGACAACATATTGCAATAAAAGTTTTCTCAGACATTTTTTTCATTTTTTGATTTTACTCCTTATTTTTGTTATAGCCGTTCTATTTATTTGGTAATATTATAATCATATTAATCTGATGTTAATATTATAAAGGAAATTTTTTTGTTAAGGTCAAAACTTCTTTTTTCACTTCCAAAAGAGCGTTTTCATTTTCCTTATTTTTTAATGCTTTGTTAATTAAATGAGCAATTTCTATCATTTCCTTCTCTTTCATTCCTCTAGTTGTGACACTTGCAGTACCAATTCTAAGACCACTTGTAATGAATGGCTTTTCATCATCAAAGGGAACAGTATTTTTGTTGCACGTGATATTCACCTTATCTAAAATTTTTTCACCTTCTTTACCTGTTATCCCAATTGATTTTTTTACATTCACAATAAGTAAATGATTTTCTGTTTTACCACCCACTAAAACATATCCAAGTTTTGTAAGCTCATTTGCAAGAACTCTACAGTTATCAATGATTTGCTTTTGATATTGTTGAAAATCAACTGATAAAGCTTCTTTAAAGCATACTGCTTTCGCGGCTATAACGTGCATTAACGGACCTCCTTGAACGCCAGGGAAAACAGCTTTGTCAATTTTTTTAGCAAGTTCTTCGTTATTCGTAAGAATCATACCACCACGTGGCCCTCGCAATGTCTTGTGCGTCGTAGTAGTCACAATGTCAGCATAGTCCATAGGGTTTGGGTGTAATCCTGCCGCAACTAATCCAGCGATATGAGCCATATCGATTAACAAGTATGCGCCAACCTTATCCGCAATTTTTCTGTATCTTTCAAAATCTATAATTAAAGGATATGCACTAGCACCACCAACAATTAGTTTAGGTTTTTCCTTTATAGCTAATTTTTCCAATGCATCATAGTCAATTGCTTCAGTTTCCTTGCTTAAGTAATATGGAATAAAATTATAATCAATACCTGAAAAGCTTAAAGTACTACCATGTGTTAAGTGGCCCCCTTGGTCAAGTGCCATCCCAAGTACCTTATCACCATTGTTCAGTATAGACCGATATGCGGCCATGTTGGCTTGTGAACCTGAATGAGGTTGAACATTTACATATTTAGCGTTAAATAATTTTTTAGCGCGCTCTATAGCAAGCATTTCAATTTCATCAACATATTCACACCCGCCATAATATCTTTTTCCAGGATAACCTTCTGCATACTTATTTGTTAAAATCGATCCTTGAGCCTCTAAAACTTCTACTGATACAAAATTTTCAGATGCAATCAATTCAATATTTCGGGTTTGTCTCGTTTTTTCTTTCTGTATTATTGAATAAACATCAAAGTCTTTTTCTTTAAGCATCAAATATTCCTCCTATTCAATTGCTTTTAGGCTTTCATTCATATTTGTCTTTACTATTTTTGGTCTTAACATCAAAGTTACTAGTAACGTAAAACCAAACACAATAAGTGGTACAACAAGCCACATAAACCAGTTCACATCTTTTATTTCGCCAAATCCCATTGTTTTAAAAACTAAACTTGCTAGGCCAATTCCAGTAGGATACCCTAAAAGAATTCCTAAAAACGCGCTAATGTAAATTTCCCGATAAATATAGCCACAGATTTCGCTATCACGATATCCTAAGACCATCAAAGTTGCTATTTCTCTATTGCGCTCGCTTATATTAATTGTTGTAAGTGTATTAATTACTACAACTGTCAATAATCCAGCGAAAATAACAACCACAATGGCAATTCCTATAATTGCGGTAGACCCAAAATCGCTAAAGATACAAATATCTAACAATGCAAGGCCCGCAAAAACAAGACCCGTTGATACAGCAATTGATACAAGCATCATCATAAACCTTGTTTTATATCTTAAAACATTTCTAAATGAAGACTTATATTTAAACGCCAATTTGTTCCAAATAAGCGGAATCTTTTCAATTAAAATTCTTTTCCCCGACTTAGGTACTTTAGGTCTTAGCAAAGTTGCAGGTTCGTTATTTGCAAGTTTCATACCAAGGCCAAATGTTACTAATAATGTTACAATAATAATTATGCCAATTGATAAAAAGAAATAACTAGGATTTACAATCACATTAATTTGTGGCATTACATGACCATAATTAAAAATGTAACATATTAGCCATGATACGCCATATCCAACAAAGAATCCAATACAACCGCCAACCGCTAGAGCAACTAAAGCAAAAAAAACGTACTTCATTACAATCGTAATACTACTAAATCCTAAAGTCTTAAGACAAGCAATTTGGGAACGTTCTTCATCCATTAGTCTCATCATTGATGATAAAACTACTAAAAGTGTAACCGCAATAAATATTACCATTAAAATATTTCCTATTCCTCTTACTTTATCAGCACTCGAGATAATAGATTTAAAACTATAATTATCCTCAAGAGTGATTATTTTTATATTTTCGCCTAAAAGATTAACAATTTCTTCTTTTTGTTCTTCCAAATATTTTTCATAATTTTTAGAAAAGGAATTAAATATGCTTCGGTTTTCTGCTTTTACGTATATATCACCAACTGGCATAAATGGGCATACTTCTTTTGGACAATATATAATATTTTCCAACAAATCAAGTTTATTAATTTCCGCGATATTTTCAGGTGTTTTTGTGTCTTCTGGATTATTATAACTAGGTTCTCCATCTTTTCCAAACGTAAGAGGACTCATAACTATTCCTTTTACGGTAACGTTTATTTTGTATTCAAAAGGAAGATTTAATGCGTCTTTTAAACTTATTTCGATTTTTTCACCAATATTATAACCATTTATTTTATTGTCTTTTGCTTCTACATAAACTAAATTTTTGTCATCTTTGTTTATCTTTTCACCTTCAACAAGTTCAGGTACATTAATATTCCATTTGTCAAAATCTAAAAAATACAATCTTAAAGATTTTTTCTCTCCCGTCTTTATATCAAACGACATTCCGGTCTCTACATTTTCTTGCCCAAAATGATTCTTAATTTTATCTATTTCCTCTTGTGTAAATCTACCAGTTTTACTTTTTATTATAAAATCACTAACATTTTGCTTTTTATAGTAATTTTCAATACTATCTTTTATCATATCTGTAGGAGAGCCGATTCCAGATACAAATCCTACCGAAATTAAAATTATGCCAATAAGTGATAGAAGTCTTGTAAACTGCTTTTTAAACATCCTTCTAACTACTTTATAATAGGTTTTTACCACTCTATCACCTCAACAGAAACAGGATTTTCATTGATTTCGATGCTTTCTACGTTGCCACTTTTTATTTTTATAACCTTATCTGCCATAGCCTTTAATGCAGCATTGTGCGTTACGACAATTATAAGTTTTTTTTCTTTTTTCGAAAGATCTTGTAACAGTTGTAATATTTTTTTACCTGTAACATAATCAAGTGCTCCAGTTGGTTCATCACACAATATTAACTTTGGGTTTTTCGCAATTGCCCTAGCAATTGATACCCTTTGTTGCTCTCCCCCTGATAGTTCAGCTGGAAAATTATTAAGCCTATCTGCTAGACCTACTTCGTCTAAAATAGTTTTAGGGTCTAAATGATTATCGCATATCTCGACAGCAATTTCTACATTTTCAAGAGCAGTTAGGTTGGGCATTAAATTATAAAACTGAAAAACAAAACCTACATCATTACGACGATAATCTGTCAACTCTCTTTTATTAAATTTGGTTATATTTTTACCATCTATAATAATTTCACCACTTGTTGCTCTATCCATTCCCCCAAGCAAATTCAAAAGTGTTGTTTTTCCTGCACCAGATGCTCCAAGAATGACAACAAATTCTCCTTCATTTAGTTCAAAGGATACGTCTTCCACAGCAGGTATAGTAATCTCACCTACATGATATTCTTTCTTTACATTTTTTAAAGATAAAACTGCCATATTACTCCTCCACACTTTTAGTATATTATAGCAATAAATTAATTTTTTTTCAACAATTATGAAAAAACAAAAAAATATCTTGCATTTTCCTCAAATGACGGGTTGTCAATCATCGTGCACAAAAATTATGTCCTAGATTAATGGGTTT
>ERZ779982.646-NODE-646-length-16333-cov-1.650264_pt1 | contig 16333 bp, 14 predicted proteins | sample MGYA00511936_ERZ779982 | MGnify/ENA primary metagenome ERZ779982 (study PRJEB29588, sample SAMEA2146682) | human gut metagenome | biome: human gut; feature: human-associated habitat; material: faeces | place: Denmark | collected 2008/2010 ... | reverse complement strand
TATACTCTGGCTAATTTTAAATCATTGATTTTATCCGCAACTTCGTATGATAATCTTCTACCTTCAGGATGTACGCGTTCAATACTCGCTTTTTTAGTAACATGTTTATAAATTTCATCTTCATCGACATTTAATATTTCTGCAATCAATTTAGCTGTTTTTCTTTTTTCTTTAATTTGATTGGGAATAAATATCAGAGAAGAAGTAGTTAAGTTATTCGCCAATACAACGCCATTACGATCAGTAATCAGTCCACGATTGGCTTCTATTGGTAAATTTCTTCCCCATAGATTAGAAGCGTATTTATTTAGTTTTTTATAATCAATAACTTGAATAAAAAAGACTTTTCCAATAATTAATAAAAACAAGATAGCAATGATACAAAAAACGATTTTAATCCGAATATGAACACGTTTAAAAAACATTGGTATCACCTCTAATTCATGATATGAATGATTGACATGAAAAAATACCGAAAATAAAAAATTATGTTATAATGAATAAGAGTAGGAGATGCCTATGAAGCAGTATGAGAAAATTCGTATGTTATTATTTATGATGTCAGGATTATTTGTCAGTTATTTTTTGATATTACATATTATGAAAGCTAGTATATTTTCTAAAGTAATGACACTTTTTATTTCTAGTTTCCTATTACTTATGCTTTGTTTTGTAACTTATCAAGAAGAAAAAAAACAAAGACAAAAAAGTAATACAATTCGTCAAATCATGTTTGTTTTAGCACTTCTATATTTATTTGAATTAATTTCATTACTATTTTTTGAACATGGATTTGGAAGAAATGGGATTGGTAGTATTAGTTTTTCTAATAATGTATATCAAACCTATTTTAAGACATCCTTTAATATTATCCCCTTTCGAGTTATTTTATTTTATCTCGTGGGATGGATTAGAGGGACGCAGAGTTTTTCTCATGTGGTGATCAATTTGGTAGGAAATTTAATCTTTTTTGTACCGTTTGCTTTCTTTCTTCCTATCTTTTTTCCAAAGTATTTAAAAACTAAGAATTTTTTCATTTTTATGGCTATTTTTGTATTTGTTGTAGAGTTATTACAGATGTTATTATTGACTGGTAGTTGTGATATAGATGATTGGATTTTAAATGTGAGTGGTGCTGTTTTAGGCTATTTATTATTAAAAAAATATCACATATATACAAAATTAAAAAAGGTGGTAGGTTAATATGAAGAAAAAAAAGAGAAAATTAAAAAGAAAAGTAATATTAGTATTCTTTCTATTTATTGTGATTGGTATTGGTGTTGGTCTTTATTGTGTGTTTGATACGAAAAAGATGTCATTTGATTTTTCTTTCTTAAATCAATCAGTAAAAGATACGAAAGAAAAAATTGATGAAGAAGAGACAAAGCAAAAAGAACAAGAGGAACAAAAGAAGAAAGAGGAGGAAGAAGCTCTTTTGGATAATGGTTACGGAAAAGAAATTCCGGGGCCAACGTATATCAAAGGTATTTTGATTGTAAATAAGACTTACGCTTTACCAGATGGGTTTGCGACAGGAAATGATCCAACTGCACTAGCAGCTTTAAGAGAGCTCCAGAAAGGTGCTAGCAGTGCCGGATATTCCATTCCTTTATTGTCAGGATTTCGTTCTCATCAAAAACAAATCGAATTATACAATCGTTATGTCGCACGTGATGGAAAAGATGCAGCCGACACTTATTCAGCTCGTCCAGGACACTCTGAACATGAAACGGGATTAACGTTTGATATTGGAGCAGTAGATGATAATTATGGAGAAACAGCTCCGGGGAAATGGCTTGCTAGTCATGCCCATGAATATGGATTTATTATTCGTTATCCAAAAGGGAAAGAGAATATTACAAAATATCAATATGAACCATGGCATGTCCGTTATGTAGGAAAAGAACATGCGAAAAAAATATATGAAAATCAATTAACATTAGAAGAATACTTAGGAATTGCTTAATCCAATTCCTTTTTTGTAGCAAAACATTTGTTTGTCTGAATGACTGTGTTATAATAAAAGAAGAAAGGTGGAATCGCTATGTTTTGTCCTATCAATATAAAAACAGAATATACTTTGTTAACCAGTTTAATTCGTATTCCATCCTTGATTCAGTTTGCCAAAGAACATCATATCCAAGCTTTAACGATAACGGATGATAATTTATCAGGAGCTATGGAATTTTATAAAGCTTGTAAAAAAGAACATATAAAACCATTGATTGGATTAGATATCTTATTAGATGAGTTTCATATTTTGTTATACGCAAAACATGAACTTGGTTATCAAAACTTGATGAAATTATCAACGATTCAAAGTGAACGTATGATTACAATGGATGATTTAGAAAAATATTCAGAAGATTTAATTTGTATTATTCCTTTTTCTTCTCGTACTTTGGATGTAGATTTTAATAAAATTTATCCTCATATTTATTATGGATATGAGAATAAAGAAGAAAGAAGTGTGTTGAAGACAACACAGAAGTTGTATTGTCGAGCAATTTTAGGATTAAAAGCATCTGATATGAAGTATCTTCCATACTTAGAAGCTATTCGTAAAGGAAGTTTAGTAAGAGAAGTCAATACCATTTATCAACAATCTTATTTAAAAACAGAAGAGGAATTACAAGCAGAATTTTCTTCGTTAGATGCTCTTTATGACTTTGTTTCTCAAATTGAATTGACTATTACTGAACATCATGATATTTTATTACCAATTTATCCCTGCCCTGAGGGATACGAAGCATTTTCTTACTTGAAAAAATTATGTATTGAAGGACTTCGTAAACGTTTTGGAACAACGGTTCGTAAAGCATATGTAGAACGCTTAAAATATGAATTATCCGTAATTGAAAAAATGGGTTTTTCCAATTATTTTTTAATTGTTGCCGACTATGTAAATTATGCGAAAAGTCATGATATTTTAGTTGGTCCAGGACGTGGTAGTGCAGCAGGTTCTCTGGTTTCTTATTTACTTTCTATTACAAGTATTGATCCTTTAAAAGAGGGATTACTTTTTGAACGTTTTTTAAATCCAGAACGTGTTACAATGCCCGATATTGATATTGATTTTGAATTTCAAAAAAGAGAAGAAGTAGTGCAGTATTTGCAAGATAAATATGGGGTAAAAAGAGTAACGGGAATTATTACTTTTGGTACATTAGCTTCCAAACAAGTAGTACGTGATGTAGCACGTGCGATGGATATTAATTTAAAACAAGTTGATATGATCTCTAAATTAATGGATAGCAAAAAGACATTGCAAGAAAATTTAAAGTTAGAACCAAAACTAGAAAGAATGTTAAAAGCAGATGAAACCTTACAAAAGTTATATCAAATTGCTTATCATTTAGAGGGATTAAAAAGACATACATCTGTCCATGCTGCAGGAATTGTCATTGCGAAAGAAGATTTAGATAATATTATTCCAGTAAGTTATAATCACGATGGCTTTTATGTGACAGGTTTTACTATGGAGTATCTAGAGGAATTAGGTTTGTTAAAAATGGATTTATTAGCACTCCGTAATTTAACATTAATTCAAGGTATTTTAGATGATTTAAAACAAAAAGAAAATTTATCTATTACATTTGATGATATTCCATTTGGTGATGAAAAAGCAATTTCTATTTTTACAAATGTATTAACAGAGGGGATTTTTCAGTTTGAATCACAGGGAATGAAAAACTTTTTAAGAAAATTTAAACCAAATAGTTTTTCGGAAATCTCTGTTGCTCTTGCTTTATTTAGACCAGGACCAATGAGTAATATTGACGAATTTATTGATCGTAAACGCGGTAAGAAAAAAGTAACTTATTTACATCCTGATCTAGAACCTATATTAAAAGAAACACAAGGAATTATCGTGTATCAAGAGCAAATTATGCAGATTGCATCGGTAATGGCAGGTTATACTTATGGACAAGCGGATGTTCTTAGAAGAGCAATGAGTAAGAAGAAAGAAGCTATTTTAAAAAGTGAAAAAGAACGTTTTATCAAAGGAAGCGTTGAAAGGGGATATCCTCTTGATACCGCTACAAAGGTTTATGATTTAATTTTAAAATTTGCGGACTATGGATTTAATAAAGCCCATTCTGTTTCTTATGCTGTTATCAGTTATAAAATGGCTTATTTAAAGGCTCACTATCCAAAATATTTTATGAGAAGTTTACTTTCTATGGCGATTGGTAGTAGTGAGAAGACAAGAGAGTATATATATGAATGTAAATTATTACATTTAAATGTATTACCACCTGATATTCAATACAGTAAAAATCAATATATTGTGGAAAAAGAAGGAATACGTTATCCTTTATCGGGCATTAAAAATGTTGGAATTAATGCAATTTCTACTATCTTAAAAGAACGCGAAAAAAAATCATTTGAAGATATTTATGACTTTTTAAGAAGATGTTATGGAAAAAGTATCAATCGTAAAACAATAGAATCTATGATTGAAGTAGGAGCTTTTCATAGTTTTGGCTATAATATTAAAACATTATTAGATAATTTAGATGTACTTTTAAATTATGCTGACTTAACTAAAGATATGGAAGAGGGAATTATTCCAGTTGCCAAACCAGAATTAATGATTTGTGAAGATTTCGATATCCATATCAAAATGTCATTAGAATTAGAAGGTTATGGCTTTTATTTGACAAGTCATCCAGTGACTGAATATAAACTGAAATATCCAAATAGTATTGCAATTGCGGAAATATCTAATTATTTTGATCGTGAAGTAGAACTAGTTTGTTTAATTGATCGAATGAAAGAAATAACAACAAAGCAACAACAGAAGATGGCATTTATATATGGTAGTGATGAAGTTGCTCAAACAGAAGTTGTTCTATTTCCAAGAACTTATGAACAAGTACAGTTAAATAAGGGTGATGTTATTCATGTTTTAGGTAGAGTAGAAAAAAGATTTGATAAATATCAAATGGTTGCTCGTCGCATTCAGATTTTATACCATCAAGAAGATTAACATATCGTTGACATAATGTTACTTTTAAGACTACCAAATTTATATAATACATGATATTATTATTAATAATAGAGGTATCATAGAATTGGTAGGGAGATATATGAAAAAGAAAGGCTTTACATTAATTGAATTATTAGCAGTCATTGTTATACTGGCAGTGATTGCTCTGATTGCTGTTCCACTGATTATGGGAATTATTACAAATGCCAAAAGAAATTCTTTTCGTGATTCAGCTTATGGTATTTTAGATGCTGGAGAACAGTATGTTGGGGAAATATTATTAAGAGATAAAAATTCATATCTGGGAGAGACAATTATATTGCCAGATCATGAGAAATTAAATTATAAGGGAGAAGAACCAGTATATGGAGAATTATCTTTTTCTAAAACTGGGAAAATAGCACTCATGATGCATAATGATGCTTTCTGTGCATTAAAAGAAATTGATCAAACTCAAGTAAAAATTACAGATTATGAAAATGATGAATGTGTTTTAAAAGAAGAAGTGCCACAAGATACAGCTCCAGAAATTGTTCTAACAACACAACGTTATAATGAAGATCAGTATGCGAAATTAACAGCTACTATTACAAGTACAAGCCCATTGGTAGAAGTGAAATACATGGTAGGACAAGTAGATGAATCTACGATTGCTAGTAATGGAACTTTGATGACCAAAGAAGGAGATTTATATAGTGTAGAAGGTCTTAATAAAAATGGATATTATACAGTATATGCTAAAGATGAAAAGGGATTAACATCTATCAAAAATGTTGTCATTGAAGGTTTAATTGTTCTTTCTGGTGATTTTGAAGATATTTTTGTCTCAGGTAGTTTTGGAGATTTATCATCTAGCTGGGGACAATATTCTCGAATATTAAATATCAAAACAAAAGACAATGTAAAAATTGTCGATGCTAGATATAAAAAGAAATATACTTATGATGATGTATCAGATTTTGAAAATAATTCAAGTTATGGAGATAAAATTGATCATACAGATCATGAATTAAATTTTACTGCAAAAGGAATATGGCTTCAATGTGTTACAATCTATGTCAAGTATGAATATCAAGAAGAAGTATCACCAGGAAAATATGAAGTTCGATATGCATCTAAAATTTATAAAACAAGATTTTCAAATGTATTTGACTAAAAGTGATTTCAATCACTTTTTTTATACAAAAAAAGAGGAGTGGCCCCCTGAAGACCACTCCCTTAAAAGAATAAAAAGGGGTTGGCTAGTGTGATACTAGCTCCAATTCGAACATTTCCGAATTGGTGCTTTTATAATAATCTGAAAGTGGAAAAAAGTCAAGCTTTTTAGAGAGAAAATTGTGAAAAAATGAGAAAAAAAGTAGAAATAAATAGAAAAACGAACCTTTGTTTGATATAATGTGATTGGTGAATGATATGTTAGAAACTTTAACAGGAATAGGACCTAAAACCAAACAGGCATTATCTCATTTAGGAATTAATACATTAGAAGATTTTATAGAATATTATCCATACTGCTATGAATTAATTAGAAGAACAAATATGGAAGAAGCGAAAGAAGATGACTCAGTGATTATTGATGGAACAGTTACGAATATTCCCCGTGTTGTCTATTTTAAAAAACATATGGAACGAATGAATTTTCGTATACAGGCTAATGATCGCTGGATTGATGTTGTAATATTTAATCGAGCTTATTTAAAAAAGAATTTAACACCAGGAACAGAAGTTACGGTATTTGGAAAATGGAAACCAAAGAAAAACCAAATCGTAGCTTCACAACTTCAATTTGGTAAATTAGAAAAGGAATACGTTGAAAGTATTTATCATCTAACTTCTAAAATAACCAATAAAAAAATGACACAATGGATTCAAGAAGCATTAAGACTTGCAAAGCCAAGACCAAGTTTCATTCCTAAAACAATAGAAGAAAAATATCATTTTCCAACAAAAGAAGAAAGTGTTTTAGAAATTCATCATCCCACTTCAACTGTGAAATTAAAAAAGGCTAGAACTAGATTAAAGTATGAAGAATTATTTATGTTTTTTTATAAAATGACATTATTAAAAGAGGTAAGAAAAAAGGAAAGGGGATTACAAAGAAAAATACCACAGGAAAAAGTGCAAGAGATGATAACTGGTTTGCCTTTTTCTTTAACTTTAGATCAGCAACAAGCAGTTCAAGATATTAGGTATGATTTAGAAAACCCATCACGTATGAACCGTTTGATTCAAGGAGATGTAGGAAGTGGAAAAACTATTTTAGCATTTATCGCTAGTTATATGAATTTTTTAAGTGGGTATCAAACAGCATTTATGGTCCCAACTGAGATTTTAGCAACCCAACATTATCAAAAAGCAAAAGAAATATTGGAACCATATAATATGAATGTTGCTCTATTAACAGGAAAGTTAAAAGCGAGTGAAAAGAAACAAATTCAGAAAGATATTGCAGAAGGAAAGATCAATCTTGTGATTGGTACCCATGCTTTAATTAGTGAAAAAGTCATTTATCATAATTTAGGATTAGTAATTACAGATGAACAACATCGTTTTGGAGTACAGCAAAGAAGAGAATTAAAAAACAAAGGATTAACACCAGATATATTATATATGAGTGCAACACCAATTCCCAGAACTTACGCTTTAACTATTTATGGAGATATGGAAGTAAGTAATATTAAAACAAGACCAATGGGAAGAAAAGAAATTGAAACACTATTATTTTCTGAGAAGCAACTAAAAGAAGTATTAACAAGAATGTATGCCGAATTACAAAAGGGACATCAGATTTATGTAGTAGCTCCACTCATTGAAGAAAATGAAGAAAGCGACACAAAAGCAGTTGATACCATGTATGAGAATATGAAAAAAGCTTTTGGAAAATACTATACAATTGATATGTTACATGGTAAACAAGACGGAAATACGAAAGAGAAAATCATGAGTGAATTCCAAGAAAATAAAATTCAAATTTTAATTAGTACGACAGTCATTGAAGTAGGGGTTGATGTTGCTAATGCTACAATGATAGTAATTTTTAATGCGGAACGATTTGGTTTATCACAATTACATCAATTACGAGGACGAGTAGGTCGTAATGAATTACAGAGCTATTGTTTACTTGTTTCAAATTATGATAAAGAGCGTTTACAAATTTTAACACATGTATCAGATGGTTTCCAAATTAGTGAAGAAGATTTCCGTTTACGTGGTAGTGGTGATTTCTTTGGAGTGAGACAAAGTGGAGATATGAGTTTTCAATTGGCAGATATTTATAAAGATTTCTCTATTGTAAAACATGCGAAAGAAGATGCAGAATCATTTAGAAAAAATAAAGCATATTTTGATTCTGACGAAGAAAAACGCTTTACAGAGTTTGAAAAAAGCATTGTGCATTTAGATTGACTTTTTCTTGAAAATTTAGTAAACTTAGTCTAGCGTGATAGTAGTCACGCGCTTGAGACTCTTACCGACGAATGTGAGTGGTCTCAACCAAAACCCCCTGAAGGAGCCTTATGGCTCCGCTTTTTTTGTAAAGTTCTGTAATAAGTTCTTGACTTAAAGTGAACTTTATAATGTATTCTGAAAACAGGAGGGATTTGATGAATATATATCAGTTAAATAATCAAGAAATAAAAAAGGAAATGAAAAAATTTCATAAAACAGTATATGGTAAGACGACATTACTATTGTCATTCTGTGTACCAGTTATTACACTTATTATATTAATTGCCATTTTATGTTCTAGCTTTTGTGCACCATGTGTATTATGGTTTTTATTCTTACCAATGATGTTATTATTTTTATTGTTACTGATTTCATTCGTTATGGGATCTATTCATTATTACAATAAGTTAGAGAATTATATTCAATTAAATGGGAAACAAAAATAAAAAACTACTAATGCTAGTAGTTTTTTGTGTAAAACAAATGCTTTATAGATTGTTTTATAAAAAAAGTTATGCTATAATTAAATAATAAGAGTAAATAGGAGGGTATTTATGGATAAAGAATTAAATCAAACAGTAGCTGATACAGAAGAAAATGAAAAAATCATGATTAAAGGAGAAGATGGAAGCGAGAAACTTGCAGATGTTCTTTTATATTTTACATTAAAAGAAAATGGAAAAGATTATATCATTTACACTTTTAATGAAAAAGATAAAAATGGTATGGTTGTGGTATATTCATCTAGAGTTGAAAGTGATCCAAATAATCCAGATGATATTCGTATTACAGGAATTGATACGGAAGAAGAATGGACTAAGATTAAAGATATAATGCGTAAAGTAATTAAAGCAAATGGGGAGTGATATAAATGCCAGAAACAACAGTTAACGGTCGTAATTTTGAAAATGAAACAGAAGCAAGACTATATCAAGAAGCACTTGATATGGTAAATGGCAATGAAAGCGACATTCATGAAGATACTTTAAGAAGCGTTGTTGGTCGTCATAACAATGAAGATATTTTTCGAGAAGCAAGTAGTTTAGCACATACTTTAGGCTTTACAAGTTACGAAGCAGAATTAAATGAACAGTATGATTTAATTCGTAATTTAGAGGCGGCATCTTCTAAAGGTGAATCAGAAGTTGCAAAAGTATTATTAAACGATCGTGATCAGACAAGTGGATTATCAAATGAAGAACATCTAAAGCGTTACGAGAATGCCTTAACTCGTGCTGGTTTTACAAACGATCAGATTAAAAGTATATTGGAAGAATACCAGATGATTAATCCTACATTTACAGTGGAAGAAACTGAAAAAGAAGAACCAAAAGAAGAAAAAACAGTAGTTGTAAAAGATGAAGACCAAAATAAGAAAAAGGTAGGAGTATCTGCAGATAATGTGGTTCGTCTAACAACAAATGGATCACAAACTAAGCTAGAAGAAGCTGAATTGTTATTAAGAACAGTATCATCTTCAAATAAAAGGGTTAATAAGAGAAATATTTGGAAGGATAGTTCTCAGCTTAAGAGGAGTAAATCAGTACAAGCTGATTGGGAGAAAGAATTAGCTAATTTAGAAAAATATGTAGAAGGAATGAAGCCTTCTCAAAGAGAAACATATAAAATAGTTCTTGAAAAAATAAAAAAAGGAATCGATAAAAATAAGAGTTTATTAGAAAATGTTGAAGTAAGAGAGTTTGGAAAACAAGCTGATGGTAGTTATAAAGGTGGCCGTATTGATTTAAAAAATGCAAATAAATTAGGTTTAAAAGCTATCAAATTAAATCTTCTAAATTGGCCTCGAAGACAACTTAGAAAAATTTGGTATAAATTAACGGGAGAAAAGAAAGAACTAGAACAGCAAGATCTTTCTAAAGTAAAAGAGGCAACGAACAAGTTATCTAAGATTGAACAAGAAAAACAAGAAGTGATTAATAAGATTAATACTGTTAGTAGATATTGTTTAAAAATTACAAATATGGGTATTGCTATTCAACATACTACATTAGAAGAGATGCAGAAATATTATGATGATGCAACTGATTTGATTCAATCGATTAATGAATGCAGTCCAGATGTAAAGTCCCTAATAGGTGATCGTATTGAACATGTTAATGCTCAATATCAAGATATGAAGGGAAAATATGGTAAATATATCCAAGAAAATGTTGCGACAGTTGAGACAGAATTAAATAGACTTCATGCAAGTATTGGTGATGACCAAGAACATGATATTAAAAAAGAACAGAATATGTTAAAACTAGTTCAAAAATTGTATCCAACTTGTACGATGGTTATGGATGATCAACAAAAAGAACAGATGAGTACAAGTATCAAACAAGCTGAAGCAGAATTAAAAAACAAAGCTATTTATTTAAAATACAAGGATTTATTTGAAAGAACAAAAGGAATTGCCCGTTTAAATTCTGAAGTGGCAGCTACTAAATTGAATGGTTATTTAGATAATTTCAAAAATGAAGAATTTGCAGAAGCAATTAAATATAATAAGAATGATTTAATCGCTTTCTTTGAAAATGAAAAAAATCAAATGTTAAATCTTCAGCCTGAGAAAAAAGAAGAAAATGAAAAATCATTGCAAAAGGAAGAAACGAAGGTTGAAAAAACAACCAATGTTGAACCGGAAAAAATAATAACGATTGAACCTGAAAAAGAAGTAGAAGTAACATCAACGGGAATGGAACAACCACAACCAGAAATGGTTCAGAAAGTGGAAAAATCAAACCCAACTCCAGAATTTGTATTAGATAAGCAAGTAAAAACTATTTTTGCACGTCAAAAGCAACAAATTGATGAACAAGCACAAAAGATTCAAGAACAAAATGAAATTATTGCGAATCTACAAAAACAATTAGCTGAAGTAAAAGCACAAGAAACACTTCAAGCTCAGAAAAAAGAAGCTAAGGATAATATGATGTCAACAATTGCTGATATCAAAAAAGAGGCTCGTGAATTAGGAACACAAAAGACACATTTAGAGTGGGAGATTAATTCTTTAAAAAGTGGTGTTAAATATCTAGATGAAATTAAAAATATGCCAATGGTACAAAATGAATTGAGTAAAATTACGGATGAACAAGAAAAAAGAGAACGTCTTCATCAATTAGCTGAAGGATATGCTGAAAAGAAAAATAAAGCTCAAATTGAACAAAAAGAAAAAGAGCTAGGTGAAGTTGCTGGCAAATTACAAAACTTAGATGATCAAATTACACAATTCAGTACTAATTATCAAACAATGGTATCTGATGTTGATGAAATTAAGAAAAAGGCAGAAGAAGAAAGACAACAAAAAATTGATGCTTTTGGAAATGATTTAAAAGAATTTGAACAACAAAAGATCGATGCACAAAAGAAAGCTTTAGAAGACGCTAGAGTAAATATTGATGACTTATTTGCAACGATGGAAGAAAATGAGAAAGGTAAGAGTCTTTAATTGATTCTAGTGTATAAAAAGAAATAAATTACACAACTTAAAAATAATGAGGTGATCATATGAAACATGCTCCTTCATTATTTTTTTTGTTATGTCTTTGTATGTTATTCTATGTAAGTATAAAAGAGTCTAGTTTGATAGAAGTGGCAGTAAAAACAACACAGTTGGAACATTCTGAACGCAGTTATAAAATTGATTTAACACGAGGTAATTGGACTTTAAAAGACTTAGATCTTTATTTTCCGGTGAATCGTTTTCAAGTTTTGGAAATATCTGATGGTGTATTTCGGTATTCTGTTTTTGATAGAAATTATTTAAAACAGCAAATTATTGATATTTATCGGAATAATGGAATGGAAACCGAAGCTTGGAATAAGGAATTACATGATATTAAATTAAATTATGTCATAGTAGTAACAGAAGAAGAAAATATCAAGAAGTTGATGAAACAATACGCATGGATAGAGTATACTTAAAGCAAGAATTTTCTTGCTTTTTGTTGTACGATAAAACTTTTGTAGTATAATGTAAGTAGGGTGATACTTTATGTTTTATGTTTGGTTAGGCATTGTGATTGTTCTGGCTGTCATAGAAGCATTAACAGTGAATTTAACGACGATTTGGTTTGTAATAAGTGGTCTTGTTTCTCTAATTGTTTCTTTTATGACAGATAGTGTATTGATACAATTTACTGTATTTGTTATTCTAGGTTTTATCTTACTCATTTTTACAAAACCTATTTTTGATAAATGGGTTGGTCCAAAACACGAGAAAACAAATTTAGATAGAATTATTGGAATGAGAGGTTTCGTGACAGAAACAATTTTGGAAGATCATGCTGGAGCAGTGAAAGTGGATGGCAAGGAATGGACTGCCATAAGCCAAACTAGAATTGAAAAAGATAGCCCAGTGACGATAAAAAGGATAATGGGAGTAAAACTCATTGTTGAACCGATAACGAAAAAATAAGGAGGAAGTATATGGATATTTTAATTATTATTCTCATTTTATTGGTGGTAATTATTTTCTCATGCATTAAAGTAGTACCGCAAGCAAGTACTTACGTAATAGAGCGTATTGGTTCTTATTATGTAACATGGACAAATGGATTGCATTTCAAATTACCATTTATTGACCGTATTGCAAATCGTGTATCGTTAAAAGAAATTGTGAAAGATTTTGCTCCACAACCAGTTATTACTAAAGATAATGTAACGATGCAAATTGATACAGTGGTGTATTTTCAAATTACCGATGCGAAATTATATACATATGGAGTTGAAAATCCAATTGCTGCCATTGAAACTTTAACAGCAACTACATTGCGTAACTTAATTGGAGATTTAGAGTTAGATCAAACACTTACCAGTCGTGATTTAATTAATTCTAAAATGCGTTCTATTCTAGATGAAGCAACAGATCCTTGGGGAATTAAAGTAAATCGTGTAGAAGTTAAAAACATTATTCCCCCACGTGATATTCAAGAAGCGATGGAAAAACAAATGCGTGCGGAACGTGAACGTCGTGAGAAAATATTACAAGCTGAAGGTGAGAAGAAATCAAGTATTTTAATTGCTGAAGGAGAAAAAGAAAGTGCAATTTTAAGAGCAGAGGCTAAAAAAGAGAGTGAAATTCGCATTGCTGAGGGAGAAGCTGAAGCTTTATTAAAGATTAAAGAAGCTGAAGCAAAAGGAATTGAACTTTTGAAAAATGCTAAAGCAGATCAATCTGTTTTAACATTAAAAAGTTTAGAATCATTAGAAAAAATGGCAGATGGACAGTCGACAAAAATTATTGTACCTTCTGATTTACAAAATGTAGCCACCCTAGGTACAACGATTCAGGAGATGTTAGATAGTCATGGAAAAAACAAATAATGTTAAATCCCTTTTAAAAATGATTGGATGGCCAATTCTATTTGGAATTGGTCAACTCCTTGTCATTGGTATTTTATTTTGTATAGTTGGATGGATAAAACCTATCTCATTTACCGATTTTGAATTACAAGATCGTATGAAAACGATTTTATTTCCAGCTACATTTTGTTCATTTCTCGTTTTTTTACCATTATTTCTAAAAAAATATAAACAAGAGAAAATACATAGTTTTCAATTAAGAAAAAATAAGATTCTATATTATATACTATTCGGGATTGTAACTTCTTTTGTGATTAATGTCTTCTTTTTAAAACTAGAACGAATAATTCCAATTCCAGCAACTTTAAACCAGATGGAAGTGACTTATGATTGGTATTATGTGGGTAGAGTGATTAGCACTGCTTTATTTGGACCAATTTTAGAAGAATTACTATTCCGTGGATTTCTATATCAGGAAGCCAAAAAATGGATGAAACCAATGCGTGCTATTTTATTGATAACTGTGATTTTTACTTTATGTCACGTCACTGTTTATAGTTTTTTAACAGCAATTGTTACAAGTTTCCTTGTGTTAGATGCGTTAGAAAAAGAAAAGTCTTTAACAGCACCAATCTTATTTCACGTTTTTTTAAATTTGACATCAATACTTTTGATTCCATTGATTGTAAGATATCAAACAATGACATTAGATATATTATTCATAGTTTCATTAGTTTGTTTTGTTTTGCTATACCATTTACAGAAATGGAAAGTAAAAGAAAAGTGATATTCTTGTTTGAAATCACTTTTTTTGTGGAATAATTGCGTGTAATTCTTTTCGTCTTTTATAAATCATGGTATAATTAATGTGGTGAATAATAGTATGAACAAAATAAATGGGATTCACATCAACAGTATTACATATGGAAATCCACAAGGTAAGGATGTTGTTTTACTGCATGGATGGGGACAAAATATTGAAATGATGAAACCAATTGGTGATTCTTTACAAAAAGATTATTTAGTGACAATCATCGATTTACCGGGGCATGGTATGTCTGAGGAACCGAAAACTGCATGGCAGTTAGATGATTTTGTTGACATGTTAAAACAGTTACTAGATGAATTAAAAATAAAAAAACCAATTTTAATTGGACATTCTTTTGGTGGAAAACTTAGTTTATTATATGCAAGTCGTTATCCAGTTGAAAAATTAATTCTATTTGGAAGTCCATTTCAAAAAAAGATTAAAAAGGAAACGGCAAAGATGAAATTATTAAAATCATTAAAAAAAGTACCAGTTTTAAATCAGTTTGAAGAATATGCAAAGAAACATATTGGAAGTAGGGACTATCGTAATGCGAGTCCGATTATGAGACAAATTTTAGTAAATCATGTAAACTGTGATATTACAGAGGATATTAAAAAGATTCAATGTCCAGCTATTATTATTTGGGGTACAAATGATGCAGAAGTACCATTAGAAGATGCGTATGTGTTAGAATCATTATTACCAGATGCTGCTGTGATAGAATATGAAGGATGTACTCATTATGCCTATTTAGAAGATTTAGGAAGAACGGTACGTATTATTAAGAATTTTTTAGGAAGTGAGCAATAATTATGAATGCATTATTTTTATTATCATTTATTCCATTTTTTATGTATATGTACTTTGTATCATTAAAAAGTATTCATATGTTACAATTAAACTTTTATGATGAAAATCATAGATATTTAAAATGGTTGATGAAAAATCCTACGAAAGTATTTTTAACAGTCGATATGTTCTTTGTGATATTTGCTGTATTTGTAGGTATGCCATCTTCGATTTGTATGGCTTTGTTTGCACTTTTCTATCTTGTAGTTTTATATCAAAACTATCGTGCGACAAAAAAAGAGCAAGTAAAGATTAAACTTGCGATTACATCACGTGTAAAACGTTTATTAGTAACAATTACCATTATTTATTTTATTCCATTTATCGGATTTTATTTAGGCTATATGGAAGAGTATTTAGGTATCTATTACTTCATGATGGGAGCTTTAGTTTATGTCAACTATTTTGTTGTCATGGTAGCTAATATTATTAATATTCCAGTTGAACATCAAGTATTTTTATATTATAAAAGAAAAGCAAAAAAGAAATTAAAGGAAATGCCAAATTTAAAGAGAATTGGTATTACTGGAAGTTATGGAAAGACAAGTTGTAAAAATATTTTAAATGATATTTTAAATGTTGAATTTATTTCTAGTACGACACCTAAAAACTATAATACAACTTATGGAATGATTTTAACTGTTAATAATTATTTAGATAAATTTAACGATATATTTATTGCTGAAATGGGTGCTTTCCAACGAGGTGATATTAAGAAAATCTGTGATTTTATTAAACCACAATATGGTATCTTAACGAAGATTGGAACAGCTCATTTGGAATCTTTTGGTAGTCAAGAAAATATTCAAAAAGGAAAATTTGAATTGATTGAATCACTTCCAAGTGATGGAATTGCTGTTTTAAATCGTGATGATGAATTACAAGTTTCTTATCATTTAAAAAATAAATGTCGTGTCATTTGG
>ERZ779982.637-NODE-637-length-16470-cov-3.849284_pt1 | contig 16470 bp, 8 predicted proteins | sample MGYA00511936_ERZ779982 | MGnify/ENA primary metagenome ERZ779982 (study PRJEB29588, sample SAMEA2146682) | human gut metagenome | biome: human gut; feature: human-associated habitat; material: faeces | place: Denmark | collected 2008/2010 ... | reverse complement strand
AGGAACAGCAACATACTGACTGATTTTAGTCGTTTTAACATAGCTGTGATTTTTTAAAGTTTATTGAAAATCAAGTAATTCCGTTTCATTAGTTCCTTCAGAACTACTCTTACAGCTATGTATCTGAATATCAGTGTATTTTATTTTTGTATCTCAAAAAGAAAAATTGTATTTAAAAGTCTATAGAAGGGCTTTTAAATACAATTTTCTATCTATTTTCTACCGAAATCACTACTTTGTACAAACAAATAAGGGAGTATTATATTCCGTAAAAGAATAAGAACTTCCAATAATTGATTGGGAAAGTTTTTCATCTTACAAATGAAAATAGCATCGGTTCATTGTTTTAAAAGGTCCTTATCTTTTTCAAGAAGAATCAATTCTCTACTTGCATATAAATAATATTTGCAAAATAATTCTATGCATAGTCCTGAGGGTCAAAATAAAACAATCCCCTTGTTCTTACAGGAAAAACAAGGGGAACTGCTATTCTTTAATTTTATTTTCAGTTCTTCGGTCCGTTACCAAAATCAGGATTTTCTTTATCCATCCATACACGTTCGTCATGCAAAACCTGTGGATTCTTTGCATTTGTACCTTGATATGTATAACCTTGTGCTTTATATGCAGCGATAGTTATGTCATGTAACTGATCTGATTCCAAAGGCTCCGTAACAGCAAATCTTCTAGGAATAGGATAGGAATCACCCAATTGTTCGTCAAATTCCTTACGCGGTAAAAGGGAACTATTTTTCATAGGAACACCAGAACGCATAATGTTAACATATTGATCAATCGGTGCATTAAAATAATGGAGATATTCTTGGATATACACTTTCTCCAGATCAGAAACTTTATCTCCACTTAAAATATAAGCCTCTTTCTTAAGCAGTTCTGTCAGCCATTCATCTTGCAGCTTAATAGATACATCATGAGGATCATTTACGTAGGGACTGTCATAATAAGGTATATGATTCTGACTGGCAACATAATCATATCCTTTTACTGAAGCAGTGATACCATCTGTAAAATACTCTTGGGCACTTTTTTGTCCATTCCAAGTGGCTCCCAACAGGGTGAATTCAGCCAAGAAGAAATTGGTTTCCGCTGCCGAAAAATACAGTCCATACCAACCATATTGTTGAGTGTCTTGAACCGGAGTAACATCCGGGGCATCCGGATAAGTATATGTCAACAGACCTTTTACCATTTCTTGATTCCGGTAAGTACACGGATAATAGCTTTTCTTGGCACCAGCTGCCGAGTACAAGACAAACAATTGTCCTGTGGGATCAAAATAATCCTCGTATTTGTCCATCTGCCCTGCACCTATTTCCACAGGAAGGCCATAATAACGTACCCAAGGTTCACCTGGCCCCCCCCATTCTTTAAAGACTTTCTTTCCGTCTTTAACCTCAGAAATTACATTCTTCTCTACAAAATCCGGCATTTCTCTTTTTTGATCAAAATAAGCCTGTACAACATTAGAATTGTAGTCATTCTTTTGAAAGAAATAAAGCAAACGCGGATCTTTGTTGTTTACTAAAAAGTCTATAAGATGTTGCGTACCTACTCCTACAGAAAAATCATTATTCCAATTGTTATCGAACTTACCCTTGTTATATACAAAATCATCATCCGTAGTAGCAATTAAGCCAACAGGACTTTCTGCTACCTGTTTTACTATTTCAAAAGCGCGGTTCCGATCTTTGTTTATCAAACGGGCTGCAATTTTCAATTTCAAAGAATTGGCCAGTTTGCCCCATTTTTTCAAATCACCTTTATAAATAAAGTCCTGATTATTCAAAACATCTTTGATTTCATTACTGCTCAGATAATTAATAGTCTGGTCCAGTTCTTTCAGCCATACTTCCAAAAGTTCCTCTTGAGTGTCATATTTAGGCAATAACAAAGGAGGATTGGTATATCTGGCTTGTTCTGCTTCTGTATATTGACGTGATCCATATAGGTCAGCATCTTGGATACTTAAGTAAACCAACAAAGGATTACAAAGATATTGGATGTATTCATAAGTCGCTTTTTCCTCTTCAGGCAACAGGCTGATTTGATATCGAATCTCATTAGCATAACGAAGCACTTCGTTTACTTCATAACCACAACCATTGGCTTCATCAGTCGGACGATTTGAACGAGTTGTATTACCTCCTGATGAAACTGTTGTTTGCGACCAGGTAGAAAGGTCATTAAATCCTCCAAACCATTGTGCATAATCTCCCGGTTGGAAGGAAGCTTCACATTTAGTGAACAGGAAACGGATATCAGGCTTTGTAATAGTAGACGGATCTGAATTTAATTCAGAAAATTCATCTACACAGGAAGTGAACATTACACTTCCTAAAAGCAGTGCGGCTGCTAAAGTTCTATATTTCATTGTTGATAATTCTTTTAAAGTTAACAATTAGAAATTGGCATTAATTGTAAATATGTAACTTGCTGTATAAGGCTCGAAACCACGAATACGGAACTCTGAAGCTGAATTAGAACGTACAGATTCCGGATTTAGATTATTAGGTAATGAATTATACAGATATCCCAAATTACGTGCACTGAATGATAGGTTCAACCCTTTTGCACCCAATTTATGACTGATGCTATTAGGCAAACGATAATTTACAGTAATATTACGCAAAGCGATATAACTCAACTTGTGTACCCAAATGTCATCAATTGTCTGTGCTCCCCATGCATAATTATTTCCATACCATGAACCGGCATGAGTGGGCTCCAGTTTTCCTTCCTGTACCAACTGTGCGTAAGACAGACCGCTGACATCCATTTTTGTTCCATCCACCAAGGTCGCAATTGTTCCTTCTTTAAAAACACCTTCCGGAATCATACCATCAGTATATTGAATACCTTTAGAATCGGCATATTGACTAGTCCAAGTCATACCTCCATGTTCCGGATCACGGTATTGCAAAGAGCTTTCCGTCCAACCGGCCTGAGTTCCGTATAAGTTACAGTAAGATGCCACCAAACCTCCAAAACGCATATCCAGTCCAATATTCAAACTTAAATCTTTCCAAGTTAATGTTGTTGCTACAGATCCCAGAAAATCCGGTGTCATGTTACCTACTACTTCCGCTGTTTTGCTTTGTGCTCTATATGCGCCTCTCCAACTGTCATCCCACTCCAACAAAGGTACACCGTTTTCATTACGTGCCTGAGTGACATCTGACATCAACACACCATAAGACTCACCGACTTTTGCTACAGAGCCGATATGATAGTCGTATGCGTTTACATAACCGGACAATTCAATATAGTTGGCAACATTAGGATGCAAGGATACAATTTTACTTCTGTTTCGTGTATAAGTGAAGTCCAGATCCCACTGCCAGTCTTTAGTTTTGATAGGAGTGGTATTTAATGCGATTTCAATACCTGAGTTTTGGATATTACCAGCATTTACCAACTGTTGGGTAACACCGGAAATAGCAGGAACATTGATTTTCATAATCTGGTCTGTGGTATTTTCCTTATAATAAGTGAAATCCAAATTCAAACGATTATTAAAAGTACGGAAATCCAAACCTATTTCCCATGAATTCTTACGTTCCGGTTTAAGGTCAGCAATCTTCATCAGTTTGTCCAATTCATTGGTATAGATATTGCCGTCATACATTTCCATTGTGGCAAAAGAATACGTCTGATTGACTGTATATGGGTCTGTATCATTACCTACTTGTGCCCATGATGCACGAAGTTTTGCCAAGTTAATCCATGAAGGCATACTTTCACGGAAAGTTTCATTAATCAACCATGAACCTGATACGGAAGGATAGAAGTATGAGTGATTACCTGTACGATTGGCATATACCAATGCAGAAGACCAGTCATTACGTCCTGTAACATCCAAATAGACTTGATTCTTCCATCCTAAATTTAAAGCAAAAATGGTAGAAATAATTCTTTTGCTACCCGATATTGTCGCTTCGCTCTTTTTAGTCTTTTTTGAGTTCTCCACGAACCATTCTCCAGGCACCACCATTCCTCCGTCAGTTGATACTTTTGAATGTTTGGAAGAGGTGTTGTAATACTCAAATCGTGCGAATCCACCGAGTGAAAAATCTTTTATCTGCTTGCTGGCAGTAAAAGTTCCCCCTACGGTAAATTGTTCTTTTATATCTTGCGTAATACCATAATACCCTCCTTCGTTTGCATAACCGGAACCTAATTGCTTATCTTCTATTGAAGTATAATAACGGTTCATATTAGCGTCTGCTTTAAATTTCAGCCAATCTGTCATCTTTACATTTACTTCAAATGTAGGACGAATAACAGTTTCCTTCCGCACATAATCATAATTATCTACTTTGAAGAAATAATTTTTAGCGCTGGAAGGAACCGAACCATATTGGTCACCATAGCTGGTACTAGCGATACCACCATGCTCACCTAAATATTTGTTCCGGAAATAATCTACGTCAAATAGCGGGTTAATCACATTGGTATTTGCATTGACAAATAATTCACCCGCATTCAGTTGTGCATTACGCGGTTTTGAGTTGGCAAAGCTAAAAGAAGCGGCAACGTCCACCCAATCGTTCAACTTATGGCTAGCTTTCAACAACATGGAGTAACGCTCAAAAGTATTGTTTTCTGTTGTTGATTTGGCATTTTTATAAGATAAAGATGTATAAAATGATGTTTTTTCATTACCACCGCGAATAGAAACATTCGTATTTGTATTGAACCCTAATTTATATAAATCCAGCATATTATTTTTACGTGGAGAATAGGTAGTCCATGTACCATCATAATTGCGGATTTGAGAGCCATCATATTTAGGTCCAAAACCAAAGTTGGGTACCCCTACTAATGTATGTTCTCCATTCTGATTTACCGTAAACTGATGTGCATCCCATATACTTCCATTTTGGTCGGCATCAGATTGTCCCGGCATATATCCAGGACCATATAAAGTTTGAATATCCGGAGTCTTGAAAGCATGGTCAATACCAAATGTTTGAGAAACGCTAATACCCAGTCCTTGCGTACCTTTACCGGATTTGGTAGTAATTACAACCGCACCATTCAAACCACGAGAACCATACAATGCTGTTGCTGCCGCACCTTTCAATACTGATACAGTTTCAAAATCATCAGGATTTAAGTTTTTCAATTCATTACCATAATCGCTGGCGTTGTTGGCACCTGCATCCCAGTCTGCTGTCGTATTACCAGATACACCGTTATCTAAAATCACTCCATCCACCACATAGATAGGCTGGTTGTTGGAACTTAAGGTTGAAGCTCCACGAATCTGTATCTTGGTACCACCAAATAAACCACCATCTGAGCCTGAGATTTCAACACCAGCTACTTTACCTTGCAATGCGGCTACCGGAGAAATGGTATTGGCAGCTTTTAATTCATCTCCCTTCACTTCAGTAACTGCATATCCCAAAGCTTTTTCTTCACGCTTCAATCCCAAAGCTGTTACCACAACTTCACCTAACTGTTGCGTGTCATCTTTTAAAGTTACATCAATAGGCTGTCCGGTCCATTTAATTTCCTGTGTCTGATATCCCACAAAAGAGATCTGAATGATATCTCCTTTTTTTACATTTGACAAAGAAAAGTCACCGTCAAGTCCGGTAATAGTACCATTAGTCGTACCTTTCACTACTACAGATGCACCAATGACAGTTTCACCCGTAGCATCCTTGACAACTCCTGTACATGTACCACTTTGTTGTGTGATTTTCACATCGGTAACGCCGGGATTGGCGACCGCGTATGCTGCTCCGGTAGAGGCACCCATTAGGAACAGCAACATACTGACTGATTTTAGTCGTTTTAACATAGCTGTGATTTTTTAAAGTTTATTGAAAATCAAGTAATTCCGTTTCATTAGTTCCTTCAGAACTACTCTTACAGCTATGTATCTGATAATCAGAACATATTTACTTTAGTGGTTTTAAGATGATCTTTGTCCTTGAATTTACAAACAGGAAATAAATTTGTGATTTCTACCTGTTTTCTACTAGCTATTATCCCGTTATCATAGTCAAATTTAAATCAGGATAGGGTTAATGAATACTGCATTGCAATACTTTTTGTTCTATCACCACATATCGCTGGGCTTCAATATTATACGGTGACAGAACTTTCAGCATTCCCTCGAAATGGTTTATCAGTTAGAGCCGGTTCAGCAGATACTGGTCGCCATAGTGGGTACGTAATTTTTTCACTCCCATCAGGGCTAAATGTTTTCCGAAGACTCTCATCTTGACATCACGCATGGTTTCGGGACTGGCCCTTTTCATCACTTCATAAATCTGTCCGATAGTCCATCTTTGAAACTTCTCCCCATCCCGGGGCAGACTGAAGCAGCTATAAAAAAGGCTTTCCTCTATGGGGCGGCGCAAAAATGCGTCATTACGTAAACTGACAGCCTGTTCTTCTGTGGGTGAGAGCCAATAGCGGCGGTTATGTTTTAGTTCATCTCTTAACTGAGCATAAAGTTGTTTATAATTGATGCGAGGCAAACGGATACTCCCTTTGGTCATCACCGGATAAAAACGGCGGTTACCGGAGGAATCGGTCAGCAGATCGCAAAAATTGGAAGTGCCAATAAATGAACTAAGGCGCGGTTGCTGGCTATAGCTGCTTTGAAACGGACGGCGCATACTAAGACCGCTCATTTGGACTAGATTCTTCAGCCGTGCCAGTTTACCTTCTTCCATCCGATTGAATTCGTCTATATTGATAAGAGCCAAAGAGCGCATTTTGCGCAGGGCATCCCCCTCGCGAGTTACATCGAAGTCATCGGTATAATATCCACGTAACGCTGGTGGAAGGAGCGACCGGCAAAAGGTAGACTTCTTCAGTCCCTGAAGGGGATTAACCAAAATGGGAATCAAGCAGTTGCCATGCATCCGGTTTTTACCGCTCCATTGCATCACCATGCCCAGCATCCAGATATGAAACACCTCCACCCATTGCGTTTCATCGCTTACCGAGCGTGCCAGCTCGCTTACTCTGTCGTGTCCGTCCCAGTGTGGCAGATGTTCCAAATAGGCTGTCACGGGGTGAAAAGAAGGAATGCGTGACGAACCCAAATAACGGCGCATATCACGGTCCATACAGTTCACACCTTCTTCTATTGCATTAATAACCAATGTATTGAATTCTCGCTCATCCACCACACGGTATTTATCGAACTTGTGCTTGTCATGAAATTCGCATTGTTCTGTTATTTGGTTGTAACGAAAGGAATAATGAGTGGTGAGGAACGAATCAAGCCCTTTCATGGCTTGTTTCAGTTTTGAGTCTTTTTCTTTTTCCATTAAATCTGTTTTTTATTGATTTGAGGTGTGAAGATAGTTCTGCAAAACAGAGTTTTGCAAGAACTTTGCCCGACAATTTAAAATAAATCCAACGTGTGAAACATTTACGGCAGAATCTTTGCAAGAGGACGAAAGAATCCGTATCTTCGTCCGGAAGAATCTGGGTTCTCACTGACGTGAATATGCCTTCTCACTTTAGTGAAGAGCCGTTGCCACACAGGTGAAACTGCCGCTTCACTAAGGTGAAGCAACGGAATGTTTTGTAAGTTTGCACGATAACATCCTATAAATAAAACAAATACATAGTACATTATGTCAGACATTAAATTTGATATCTATGAATCTCCGGCAAATGACGGGGAAAAGAAAAAATACCATGTGAGAAATACCAACAAGCAGACGATTCACTCGAAGGACTTGATACACGAAACTACACTTTATACTTCAGTAAGCCGCTCGGACTGGGCGGCAGTGGTAGAGGGACTGATAGATATTCTGTCCGAGAAATTAGGTGACGGCAAGCGAATCCATATCAACGGATTAGGGTATTTCTCTGTCAGCATCGGCTCCACAGAGAGTGAAAATCCTAAGAAAATGACCCGTGGCACAGTACAGATAACAGGAATCAACTTTCAGCCCGAAAAAAGTTTCAAGAAGAGTATTATAAACCGGGCGCATTTTGTAAGAGAACGATACAAGGTGCACACGGTGGACTTGTCGCCTATCGAAGTAGACGGGTTGCTGAGTGAATATTTTAAAGATCATCGCAGCATCACCTGCGCCCGGATGCAGCAGGTCTGCGGAATGACTCGTTCTACCGCTTACCGTCGCCTGCAAACATTGACTCAAGGAGAGCATCCGTCATTACAACGCGAGGGCTACAAAAATGCCACTGCCTACATACCGGTTAAAGGGCATTACGGACGTTCCTACACCGCAGATCGCTGGTAACGAGTCGGATAGGGTGAAGGGAGGATTTTGTGTTTCGTGTAAAACGAATTGTTATATCATACTTTAAAATAAGAAAAAATGAAAAGAACCATCTTGAAAGACGTAGGAATCGGCTTGTGCTTCCTGCTTAGCACCGGAACGATCTACGCGCAGAACTACCATAGAAAAGTGAAGAATGCGCAAGGTATCGAGGTGACCTACCAATCGAATTACAAAGGGAGAGTCCGGCCGGGACATTTGTTGATGACCGTGTCCGGTGACCGCGTATCATTGACCAACGTATGGCCGGAGCAAAATGACCGTCCCGATCCCCGCCCGGAAGACAAGACACCTGTAACCGGCAGTTACATCGACTACACCACCCGGCAGGCATACCGCAGGGCTGAACTCCCCAACGGACAAGTGATATCTGCGGTCACTCCCTTCGAATTCGGCAAAGGCTTCACGCAAACGGGCGAAGGAAAACACTTAGGGATGAACTGCAAAATTTTGCGAACATCCATCAATTCCAACACTATCGAGGTATGGTATACCAACGACATCCCTTTTCGTGGTACTCCGCAAGCTAATGTGGGTGTACCTGACGGATTGGTACTGAGGGTCGTGCGAAACGGTGACATGATTCAAGAGGCTACCCATATTACCCCACTGAAGAAAGGAAAGGATGTATTGCCACAGTCGTGGGGGAAAAGCATGGATGCGGCCGACTACCAATATACCATCAACCAAAGTGGAGTTATCACAATTCCGGTCTTCGACCAACAGAGCATCTGCTTCAACAACACTAAATTGCCCGAAGTACTGAAAGAAGGTGTACAATACAGTGCTGGAGGCGGCACCATTCTGTTAAAGAAAGTGAAGTTACCCGACTATGTGAAGAATCGCACCGTCTTTGCGGAAGTTGTTCAATACTCGGACGGCGATGCTTACGACCGCACCGGTTCTGTCTTTCTGATACCGGAAAGCAAGCGGCTGTCTTTTCTTGATGCCATGCGTGATTTGAAAAAAGTTCCCTCTTTTCACTCGGAAAATATGGATTACCACGGGCTGATTTCTACAGCGGAGTATGATGTGCCTTTAGAATTGATGCGTTTCTTCACCGGTTTCGGTGTGCGCAAGTTCAATTATAATAAGGTGAAGGGGCAGGACTGGGTGGACTCCGTACTTTACAAAATGGAGGTAACCCCACTGGCCGAAAAGTTGGAAGGAGAAGCTTGGATTGGCGCTTACATCGGCAACTGGGATGCCAAAGGGCATCGTCTGTCGTTGAAACTGAAGTATTATCCTGATGAAGAACATCGGGTTTATAACACTCTTCCGCTGTTCAATACAGTGAATTATCTAGAGCAGGCAGGACAGCCTTATCCGATTTTCATGCGTCAGGATTCTCTGATCGTAAAATTCACCTTGAAGGAGCCTGCCAAGAATGCCCGTCTGTACTACCTCACCACGGGACATGGCGGTTGGGGAGGCGGTGATGAGTTCAACCAGAAACCTAACACCCTCTATTTGGACGGTGAAAAAGTGATCTCTTTCGTACCTTGGCGAGATGACTGTGGAACTTATCGTAACTGGAATCCTTGTTCGGGCAATTTCTCCAATGGACTGAGTTCTTCCGACCTGAGCCGTTCCAACTGGTGCCCGGGTACGGTGACCAATCCCGAATACATTTATTTAGGTGATCTGGAGGCGGGTGAACACAGCATCACCGTAAAAATACCACAGGGTGCTCCTGAAGGGGAAAGTAATAGTTATTGGTGTATCTCGGGTACACTTATTTATTAATGTAAATTCCTTTGTCCTGCGATAACAGAAATGTTTCTGTCACCGCAGGACAAGGAATGTTCCAACTTTTCTATCTCCTCAAGGGACAACTTTGTGCCCTATGCAATTTGCCCCATAGCAAGTTCAAGGACTTAAGATTACGACTACGGCTTATTGGGACTTCTTTCTCTCTTCCGCTATTCCTTTCTATGTTCTTCTATTCCTTCTTCCAACTTGGCAGAATCCAACATATCATTCTGAACCATCAAGACGTTCATATACTCGTCGTATGTATGGCATTCCTAAGGAAAGCATATAGCACAGCAGCCAAACACAGGTTCAATCAAAGCGAATATACCCTTCCTGCAATTCTTTCACATTTTATAGATAAAAGGTATATTTTCTCTAGCAATAGACAAACAGCATGAACTGACATCACCTGTTTTCTTTTGGTTCTTATCTCAATAAACGTTACCTGTTTTCTACCAACTACCAAACAAACGGTAAATATTCAATGAAAAAACAATATAAATCATTTCAAGAAAGTTCCGTAAAAGTTACCAGTTCTCTCTTTAAATAAGATGCTTTGAACATCTCAAACGTTAAAAATCAGGGCATATTAAAAATATTTTTCAAGAGACCCTTTATATATATTAAAATTGTTATATATTTGCATCGTTAATCTAAATTAAATTGAAAAACATAGTTCTGAAGGAACTAATGAAACGGAATTACTTGATTTTCAATAAACTTAAAAAAAATCACAGCTATGTTAAAACGACTAAAATCAGTCAGTATGTTGCTGTTCCTAATGGGTGCCTCTACCGGAGCAGCATACGCGGTCGCCAATCCCGGCGTTACCGATGTGAAAATCACACAACAAAGTGGTACATGTACAGGAGTTGTCAAGGATGCTACGGGTGAAACTGTCATTGGTGCATCTGTAGTAGTGAAAGGTACGACTAATGGTACTATTACCGGTATTGATGGCGACTTTTCATTATCTGGAGTGAAGAAAGGGGATATTATCCAAATTTCATTCGTGGGATATCAGACTGTTGAAGTTCCCTGGAATGGTCAACCTTTGAATGTAACATTACAAGATGACACACAAACGCTACAGGAAGTGGTAGTAACCGCTCTCGGCATCAAACGCGAAAAGAAAGCATTAGGTTATGCCATGCAGGAGGTAAAAGGTGATGCATTGGTAGCAGCTCGTGAAACAAACTTAGCCAATGCTCTTTCCGGTAAAGTATCCGGTGTTCAAATCATCCGTTCAAGTAATGGTCCTGCCGGTTCTTCTAAGATTCAGCTTCGTGGTAGTAATTCTGTAGCGGGTTTGAACCAGCCGTTAATTGTTGTAGACGGAGTACCCTTGGATAATTTTACTGGAGCCGACAACAATGATATGTGGAATCCATCTACTGATATGGGTAACGGTTTATCGGATATCAACTCCGAAGATATTGAATCAATGTCTGTTTTGAAAGGTGCATCTGCTGCTGCGCTTTATGGTTCGCGTGCAGGTAATGGTGTTATCCTGATTACAACAAAGAAGGGTACTAAGAGCGAGGGGCTTGGTGTTACATTTTCCGGATCCGTTTCGGTGGAAAATGTATTTATGAAACCCGAACGACAAACTATTTTCGGTCAAGGTTCTAATGGCATTTTCAATGCAACCTCTAGTTCTAACTGGGGACCAGCTATTACAGGTCAAAGCTATACAGACTGGAACGGACGTACTCAAAATATGCAATATTTTGACAATGTAGCTAATTTCTTTAAGACAGGTGTGAATTTAACTGAAAATATCGCTTTTTCGCAACAGTTTGATAGGACATCCGTTTATTTATCAGCTACCCGTATGGACGATTTCAGCAAGATTCCAGGGGCAGAGTATAGCCGTACTAACTTAATGTCACGTATCACTTCGTCATTTGGTAAAGATAATCGTTGGAGTGTGGATGCCAAAGTACAATATATTTTGTCTGATGCTACCAATCGTCCTATATCCGGTGCGCGCTCGGACAACTATTTCTATTCCATGTACATGATGCCTATTTCTTTGGATATAAGAGAGTTTAAACAGGCCAAAAATCCAGAAGATGGAAAAATGTATTGGTGGGAGAAAGGCAGTGGTCAGAATCCATATTGGGCAAAAGATTACAATACCAATCAAGACAAACGTAATCGCTTTTTGCTGAATGGTTCGTTGAAATATCAGATTACAGATTGGTTGAACGCAGAAATTAAAGCAGGTAGTGATATGTATTTCACAGAAACAGAAACCAAACTGTATGCTGGCAGTCCTTCATCAGAAAACGGTCGTTATTCTTTTGGTGAACAAAAATTCTATGAAAATAATTTCAGTTTTTTGGTTACCGCACAAAAAGACCGTGTATTAGGCGATTTCGGAGGTGTGTTTACATTCGGTGGGAATTTAATGGAACGTAAATCAACAGGTGTTAGCAATTCTGTTAGTGCTTTAACAGTGCCTGATTTATTCTGGTTGACAAATTCAACCGACTCAAACAGAAGTATCAGTCAGACTTATACTCATCGTAAGACCAATTCATTGTATGGTACACTGGGAGTTAACTATGACGGTTGGGCATTTTTGGATTTGACAGGACGTAATGATTGGTCCTCTACTTTGAGTAAGAGCAACCGTTCGTTCTTTTATCCTTCTATCAGTGCTTCATGGGTAATAAGTGATATGATTAATAACCGGGGAAAGGGAATGCCCGAGTGGTTTACATATGCCAAGGCTCGTGTATCTTTTGCACAGGTAGGTAATGACCTCGATCCTTATCAATTATATAACGTATATGGTATTGGATCTATCTATGAAACAGGAGGTACGAGTGCGTCTGTGTCTGGTAGTACCTTATTTAATGAAGATGTACGTAGCGAATTGATTTCATCTTGGGAAGCCGGTGCCGAAGTCCGTTTCTTCAATAATCGTCTAGGGTTAGATGTGGCTTGGTATAAATCAAACGCTAAACGTCAGTTGCTAAATTTGCCTATGAACTCATTGTCTGGATTTAGTTCAATGAAAATTAATGCTGGTAATATTCAGAATTCAGGTGTAGAAATCATGTTGAATGCTACTCCGGTACAAACTAAAGAATTTACTTGGGACACTCAAGTGAATTTCTCTACCAACAAAAACAAGATTATAGAACTAGCTGATGGTATTAACGAATATACTTTAGGTACCTATGATAATTTAAAGATTTTGGCTGTTGCTGGAGGTAATTATGGTGAAATTTGGGGTACTACTTATCTGCGGGTGACTGATGAGAATAGTCCTTATTATGGAAAAATGTTGTTGAATGATGCCGGTTTGCCACAAGGTGACTCAAAAATACAAAAGATTGGTGATCAACAAGCTACTTGTTTGGTAGGATGGACCAATACATTCTCTTACAAGAATTTTACATTGAGTTTCTTGGTAGACGCACGTATCGGTGGTGAAATTTTTTCTGGTTCAAACCGAATGTTGCAAGCCAATGGTGTGGCAGCATGTACTGTGGTAAACGGTAAACGCGATAAATTTGTAGTAGATGGGGTTATTGCAGACGGAAACGGGGGCTATTCACCTAGCACCATCGAAGTAGAACCACAATCTTATTGGACGGCCGTAACTGGATCAACTGGTAATATGGGTATTGGTGAAGCTAATTTGTATGATGCAACGAATGTTCGTTTACGTAATGTTTCCTTAAACTATACTTTCCCCCGGAAGATGCTTGCAAAAGGTCCGTTCCAGCAAGTTAAGTTAGGTATGTCTTGCAACAATGTTTGGATGATTCATAGTAATCTGCATGGCATAGACCCCGAATCCGTGTTTGCTACCAGTACCAATGCAACCGGATTTGAGAATGCGTCATCACCAACATCACGTACCTTCTTGTTTAATGTAACACTTGGTTTCTAATTTTTAATACTCGACAACAATGAAAAAAGTAAATAAATTATTATTCAGTCTGGTAATGGGTGCTGCTTTGATGGGAGGTGCCACATCATGTGATGACTTTGAGGAAATCAATTTTAGTCCCTCTGCAGCAGGCGAATCATATATTCATCCGGACTATGCACTGAATAAATCTTTTTATGAGGCGCAAATGGACCCGGATATTGCAGAACGTGTATTTGTGTATAACTGGGCTTCCATTACACGAATTATTGGTGATAACACTATGGGAGTAACCGCCCGTTATAGCAATGAGTATAACGACAGATTGTATAGTTATACCTCCAATTGGGTAAAATATGCCACCAATGCCATCAATATGGCAGATGTAAATCCGGGAACTTCCGAACATGAACAGGCTTTCTTTCCTAATGTAAAACAATTTGCTCGTATTTGGCGTGTTATGCTGATTGCAGATTTTGCTGATTCTTTTGGTCCATATGCTTTGGACGCTGCTCAAGGTGTCAATCCGACATTCAACAGCGTAGAAGATGTTTATGTATTCATGTTGACCGAATTAAAAGAAGCAGCCGCTGGAATTAACACGTCTGTAGAACCTACAGAAACAGAAGCTAAAGGAGATCCTGCTTTTGGATACAATGCTGCAAAATGGGTCAAATTGGCTCACAGCCTCCGCTTACGTTATGCCATGCGCCTGTCCGAAGTATCTACTTCAAAAATCGATGTCAAGGCTGAATTTGCGGATGCTGCATCCAAAAGTTTGTTGACTTCTGCAGATGATTTCTTTTCGTTTCCAGAGGCAGGCGGATGGTCTTGTTATGAAGGTGTAATGAATCGTCCTTGGAATGACCAATGTATTTCTTCTACTATGTGTAATCTGTTAACTGGTTTAGGAGATATTCCTGTAACCAGTTATCGTCCGGACTTGGCGCCTTACATCAAGCCTATGAATTATATTGGTGAACAATACGTAAATCATTATCCGGTAACTACTGATAATCCAACCAAACAATTGTGGATGGATGGTATTCCTGAACATCTTGATCCGCGTGCTTTGAAAGTATGGTGTTTAACGAATGATGAAAAAGCTGAAAATTTTCCAGATCAAGGTTCGCAAGGCGTTAAGAATCATGCAGAACATGCCATGCTGGATCCGACTGATCCTGAAAAAAAACTAGTAAAGATTGACGCTCAGTTCACATGGAATGGTTATCCGGCAGGTACTCGTTCCGCATGGAGTACTGAGACATTCAAATTCAATGATGTTTTAGGCAGTATGTATGATACTACTCCAATGCTGGGTAAACAATATCGTGATAACACCGCCAGACGTATCTGGATGTCACCATGGGAAACCTATTTTTTGTTGGCCGAAGGTGCTTTAAGAGGATGGACCAACTCCATCAGCGCTAAAGAAGCGTATGAAAACGGTGTACGTGCCAATTTCGAATACCTTGGCCTAAGTCAATATGTAAATCAATATCTGGCATCTACCAGCTATAACCGTGTAGGTACTTCAGTAAATTTTGATCATACCGTAGAACCGGTTTCTTTTGAAGCTGATTATGTGAATGGTTATACCAAGCAAGCTGGAAAAATGACTTATAATTATCCAGACGCCAGTAAGATTTTATACAAAGGTGGTGCTTTGAATGACCAACTAACCAAGATCATTACACAAAAGTATATTGCTAATGTGCCTTATGGAGTAGTTGAAATGTGGAATGACCGTCGTCGTTTAGGATTGCCTTTCTTTGAAATTCCAGCTAATGAAGGTACACTGACCGGTTCTGACATGGAGAAATATATTCAGGCTTCAGAATGGAAAAATGGTCAGAAATGGTATCATTATACACAACGTATGCGGTATCCGACAGCATTAGAAAACGCAGATAAAGAACAATACCAAAATGCATTGCAATTATTAGGTGCAGAAGACAATACAATGATGACGCCACTTTGGTGGGCTATCAAATAAGTTGATTCTGAAAAGATATTTCAGATAAAAAATAGAAACTGAAAGTTTTTATAGATTGAAATTTTCTTAAAATAAATCCTCTTATTCTTTCCTATTATTAGTGGTAAGAATGAAGGGGATTTATTTCCTTTAAAACTAATTCCTTTTATCTGAATTCCAAATCGAAAAGCAAATTTAATTGATGATGGATAACATTGGGCAAAAAAATTATCTTATCTTTTTCTATTTGATTGAGAATTGATACAGTAGCTTCAGTATTTCTTTTGAATTTTTAAAATTGACATTGTTTATATCTACAAACTCTTTCACATTCTCTTGTTTGTTTTTAGGATAAAGATTAACTAATGTCTTTGCATTGCGAAAACTCTTCAACTTTCTTTTTACATAAGTATAGTAAATATTCTCCGTTACCATATTTATAGACCGAAAGGTCTAAATTCTGTTCACCATTAACACGTTGGAAGCGTGCATTGACATCAATTGCTTGAACACTGCCATGAGTAACTGTTCCCATAGCTCCTTTC
>ERZ779982.635-NODE-635-length-16520-cov-5.120984_pt1 | contig 16520 bp, 11 predicted proteins | sample MGYA00511936_ERZ779982 | MGnify/ENA primary metagenome ERZ779982 (study PRJEB29588, sample SAMEA2146682) | human gut metagenome | biome: human gut; feature: human-associated habitat; material: faeces | place: Denmark | collected 2008/2010 ... | reverse complement strand
ATTTTGGCATAAGTGGGCAATGGCAAAATGGCCGGAAGGGTCAATCCTGTTTGGCGCACGGGGTCACACCGCTGTGGATTTTCCACATGGATAATAACGAAGTGTATGCGCTCTTTGAGGACATCAAAAGTGGCTTAAAGAGTATAAACAATAAGTTGGAAAATACTCCGAAAGTAAGCAACAACCAGTCAGACGGACAGCCTCCGGCAATGGATTTGGCTCCCATAAAGGAATTGCTGAATACTTCTGCCAGAGAAAACCGGGAACAGACTAAAGCCATACTGACCAAATTCGGCGAGGCGGAAGTCTACACGTCAAACCGGATTCTGAATCTGTTGCGTGACTTGAAAGAATCGTTTACCCGAAGTGCTAACGGACAGGTGAACGAACCTCAGGAACATATCCACCGCCACAGTTTCGACATAAGGTCAAGCAAGGTGTTTTCCTTTTTGGTCGGCATGGGTGTCGTTTGCGGTCTATCCATCTGGGGAAACATCGAGCTTTGGCAGTCCAAACACCAGTATGCGGACGATGCTTTGAAGTTCCGGGTTATTCGTTCATGGGGAGGTTGCGATGCAAAGACTATCCTTTGGCTGAACGATGTGCTTGACATCCGGCGTGACGAGGAAACCATAGAGTGGTTGCGCCAAGAGGCTGACGGTTATGACAGGGATTTGAAGGCTGTTTCCGACAGCCTGATGCAGGAGAAGTTGAAAGTGGAACAAATTACCAATAACAAAAAGTAACGTGGATGGCATCAGTAAAAGCAAAATTCCGTCCTTCTTCCATAGACGGCAAGGAGGGCAGCATTTATTATCAAGTGATACACAACCGCGTGGTCCGACACATCAGGACGGACTACCGGATGTTTGAAAGCGAGTGGAACGGGAAGTTGTCAATGATTGACATACCCACCATGCTTCCGGCAGAAAGGAAGCATCACCTTCGGTTGATTGTCCAGCAAGTGAACCGGGATGTGGGGAGGTTGGAATCCGTTATCAAAGAGTTGTCCTGTAAAGATAGTTGCTCCACAGATGCCATCATAAGCCGTTTCCGTGAAATATCTGAATTGCAGTCCTTCTACAGCTTCATGGAATCGGTCATCGCTCAGTTAAGGCGGTTAAACAGGGAACGGACATCAGAAACCTATTCGGCGGCATTATCCAGTTTCATGCGTTTCAGACGCAACAAGGATGTGCAGTTAGATGATATGGATGCGGACCTGATGATGGAATACGAGGCTTGGTTGAAGATGAAAAGCGTGTCTTTGAACACTATATCATTTTATATGCGTATCCTCCGTGCCGCCTACAACCGTGCCGTGGAAAAAGGGCTGACCGTGCAAAAGCATCCATTCAAGCATGTCTATACCGGAATGGACAAGACCCCAAAACGTGCCATCCATTTCAAAGACATCAAGCACATTAAGGAACTTAACCTGAGCGGGAAACCGCATTGGGAACTGGCGAGGGACATGTTCCTCTTTTCGTTTTACACCCGTGGTATGTCGTTCATTGACATGGCGTACCTCAAGAAGTCCGACCTGAAGAACGGGATATTGAGTTACCGCAGGCATAAGACGGGGCAGCAATTGCACATCAAATGGGAAAGCTGCATGGAAGCGATTGTCGCCCAATATGCGGCAGGCTGTTCCGAGGATTATCTGCTTCCCATCCTCAAGCTTCCATCCAACAATTTGCGCAGCCAATACAAGAGCACGATGTTCCGTATCAACAAGTATCTGAAGGAAATCGCCCGGCTGTGCGGAATAACGACACCGCTTACCATGTATGTGAGCCGGCATTCATGGGCAAGTATTGCCAAAAGCAAGAACATACCTATTTCAGTCATCAGCGAAGGTATGGGACATGATTCGGAAGAAACCACACGTATCTATCTCGCCTCCTTGGACGGTTCGGTGATAGACAAGGCGAACTCTATCATCCTAAAAGACTTATAGGCAGGGATTGTTTGAAAACAATGGCGGTGCTTCTGACGGGAGATACACTATCGGGTGCAAATTTACACATTTTTGCGAAAAATGAGCAGTTTGCACCCGGCTAAAATACACTTGACAAGCATAAAAGCAGCCAAAAATAGCCTTTGTTTTACAAGCCAACAGGAAACAATCTGATTATCAGCCTTTATTCTCTCCCGTCAGGAGATACGCTTTGCCCCAAGCGTATCAGACATGCCAGACATAGCGGACATATTGGAGAACGACATCCTCCGGGCTTCTCCGGAACTGTTGGCGACCCTGCTCAAAGACCATACGACGAGCAGGGGCGATGCCGTGTGCAATATCTTCTGGGCAACTTCCGATTATGAACACCTCGGCGAAGGGTATGGCTACCATGACCCGATATTGCCGGGGCTTATTACGGGCGAAAACGGACAGGTCATCATGCCACGCATCCTGAAGCACAGGGACACCCAGTCGGCGCGTGTACGGGACATGGCGGAGGTGTTCACCCCTTCATGGGTGTGCAACGCGCAGAACAACCTCATTGATGAAGCGTGGTTCGGCAGGAAAGACGTGTTCAACACGGAATACACGTCAGAGGATGGCACGTACGGATGGACAACGAATTCTGATAAGATAACTTTTCCCGAAGGAAAAACATGGAAAGACTATGTGCGTGACACCCGTCTTGAAATCACCTGTGGCGAAGCTCCCTATATAGTCAGCCGCTATGATACCACCACTGGGGCTGTCATTCCCATCGTCGAGCGTATAGGCCTGCTTGACCGGAAACTGCGGGTCGTCAGCGAGAATACAGACACTTCCGGCCTGTGGCTGGAAGCTGCACAGGAAGCCTACAAGAGTACATACGCTTACGAATGGCAGGGTGACAGCCTGCTCATCGCCCGTGAGTCCATGCTCTATTCTTTCATCGAGTATTACCGTGCCAAATTCGGCAAGAACCCTTTGCAAAAATCCATCAATTACATCGCCTATATTATCTCGTGGAACGTGTGGCAGATGGACGGGCTGAAAGGCGTTGTCCCCGGGAGTTGCAAGGACAAGGTACACACGGAAGTGTCCCTTTTCGGTGAAAGCAAGGAAATTGTCACTCCTTGCGAGGGATGCAGAACGGATAACATACTCAAGCACAACGGGACGTATTGCCTTATCAAGGACTGGCGGGCCAAAGACCCTCAGACCGGACGCAAAGGCAAGCGAATCAAATATATCGACCTCCTAAAATGAATGCCTATGAAATACTTCTCTTCCCTGAAACTGAAGCTGATATATGTGTTCCGCATCAACGATGCCGAACATGAGGGCTGTCTGAAAATAGGCGAGGCCACCTGTGACGACGGGAACGTCATCGGGCTGGCACCGAACAGTAAGCCCTTGAACGAGGCGGCAAGGAAACGCATCAACCAATACACGCAGACGGCAGGCATCCGCTATGAGTTGCTTTACACCGAGTTGGCTCTCTATAACCGGGGCGGCTTGCGTTCATTCAACGACAAGGAAGTCCATGTCGTATTGGAGCGTTCCGGCGTAAAGAAGAAAGTGTTTGACAAGGTGAACGGAGCCAACGAATGGTTCATCACCAACTTGGATGTTGTGAAACGTGCCATCGCAGCCGTCAAGGAGGGCAAGGAATCCCTTTTGTCGGGAGAGGTGGCACACGGGCGAAGCCCAATCATCTTCCGTCCCGAGCAGCGGGAAGCCATCGACAAGACCAAGCGGCAGTTCAAGAAAAGCAATCAGATGCTGTGGAATGCCAAGATGCGTTTCGGCAAGACCCTGTCCGCCTTGCAGGTGGTCAAGGACATGGATTTCCGGCGGACACTCATTCTGACCCACCGTCCCGTGGTGGACAGCGGATGGTTCGAGGACTTCGGCAAGATATTTTATGACCGGAGTGATTTTGCCTACGGCTCGAAGAACAACGGGGACAGTCACGAGAGCCTTGAACGGCGGACAAAGGCTAACGGTCTGCATTACGTTTATTTCGCTTCTATGCAGGACTTGCGCGGCTCGGAACTGGTGGGCGGCAACTTCGATAAGAACAATGAAGTGTTCGCCACGCCTTGGGACTTGATTATCGTGGACGAGGCGCACGAGGGCACACAGACGGAACTGGGCAAGGCGGTGATGGCGGAACTGGTCAAGGACGATACAAAAGTCCTGCGCTTGTCAGGAACACCGTTCAACCTACTGGACGACTTCAAGGAGGACGAGATATACACCTGGGACTACGTGATGGAGCAACGCGCCAAACAGGAATGGGACAGGGTACATCAGGGCGACCCGAATCCCTACGCAGCACTGCCCGTCATGAACATCTATACCTACGACCTCGGACGCTTGCTCAAAGAGTTCGCCGATGAGGACGTAGCGTTCAATTTCCGCGAGTTCTTCCGCGTGAACGAGGATGGCGGCTTTGTCCACGAACGGGATGTTCCCGCTTTCCTCAACCTGCTGACCAAGGAGGACAAGGATAGCTGTTATCCTTTTGCCAACGAGGAATACCGGGGTATCTTTCGGCATACGCTGTGGATGCTTCCGGGGGTAAAGGAGGCCAAGGCACTCAGTGCGTTGTTACAGCGGCATCCAGTATTCCAGTATTTTAACATCGTCAACGTGGCTGGTGACGGCGATGAGGACGAGGAAAGCCGCGATGCCTTGGAAGCGGTGAACAACGCCATCGGCAAAGACCCAGATGCGACACGCACCATTACCCTGTCCTGCGGGCGTTTGACAACGGGTGTAAGCGTTCCTGCATGGACGGCTGTGTTCATGCTGTCCGGCTCATACAATACGGCGGCATCCAGTTATATGCAGACTATTTTCCGGGTGCAGACCCCTGCCACCATCAACGGGCGTGTGAAGGAGCAGTGTTACGTGTTCGACTTTGCCCCCGACCGCACCTTGCGTGTGCTTGCCGAGACCGCCAAGATTTCCGCTAAGGCGGGAAAGACCTCACAGAACGACCGCAAGATTATGGGCGACTTCCTCAACTTCTGTCCGGTTATTTCCATTGAAGGCTCCCGGATGGACAAGTTTGATGTGCCTCGTATGCTGGAGCAGCTCAAGAAAGTCTATGTGGAGCGCGTGGTACGCAACGGCTTCGAGGACAACAGCCTTTACAATGACGAACTGTTGAAACTGGGCGATTTGGAGTTGCAGGAGTTTGACGACCTGAAAAAGATAATCGGCCAGACCAAGGCGATGCCCAAGACCAATCAGGTGGACATCAACAACCAAGGGCTGACGGGCGAGGAATACGAGGAGAAGGAGAAGCTGGAGAAGAAATCCAAGAAGGAACTTACCGAGGAAGAGAAGCGCAGACGGGAAGAACTGAAAAAGAAGACGAAAAACCGTGAGGCGGCCATTTCTATTCTCCGGGGCATTTCCATCCGTATGCCTTTGCTCATCTATGGTGCGGAGTTGGACAATGAGGACGAGGAAGTCACCATTGACAACTTCGCCGAGAAGATAGACCCGCGTTCGTGGCAAGAGTTTATGCCCAAGGGGGTGAGCAAGCAGAAGTTCAACGCCTTCAAGAAATACTACGACCCAGACATCTTCCGTGCGGCAGGCAAGCGCATCCGTGCGATGGCCAAGGCTGCGGACAAGCTAAGTGTGGAAGAACGCATCGGACGCATCACGGACATTTTCAGCACCTTCCGCAATCCGGATAAGGAAACCGTACTTACGCCGTGGCGCGTGGTGAACATGCACCTCGGCGACTGTCTGGGTGGCTACAACTTCTTTGACAAGGAATACGAATACACGCTTGACGAGCCACATTTCATTGACCACGGCAAGGTGACGGCTGAGGTATTCACTTCCGATGCACGGATATTGGAAATCAACTCCAAGTCCGGCCTGTATCCGCTTTACATGGCTTACGGCATCTATCGGGCGCGGCTGAAAGACAGCACCATTTCCGCCGACACGTTGGAGGAACAACAGGCGGTATGGGACAAGGTGGTGGCGGAGAACATCTTCGTGGTGTGCAAGACACCGATGGCAAAGAGTATCACCAAGCGGACGCTGGTAGGCTTCCGAAAAGCCAAAGTAAACACACGTTATTTCGAGGATTTAATCAACCAAATCAAGAACAAACCCCAGAACTTCATCGAGAAGATGGCAAAGGGACGCTCGTTCTGGAAAGCTAATGGCAACGACAATATGAAATTCAATGCGATAGTTGGCAATCCACCATATCAGATTATGGATGGAGGGGCTGGTGCCAGTGCAAGACCAGTTTACAATATATTTGTGGATATTGCAAAAAAGCTAAAAGCTGAATACATAAGTATGATTATGCCTGCACGTTGGTATGCCGGAGGAAAAGGATTAGATGAATTTAGGGATGATATGTTGAATGATAAATCTATATCCTTGCTTGTTGACTATTTTGATGCAACAGATGTATTTCCGCGAATAGATATATCTGGGGGAATCTGCTATTTTTTATGGAATAGAGTTCATCAAGACAATTGTAGAGTCATTACAAGCAGACAAGGGAAACGTAACGAATTGATTCGTCCTCTTCTTGAAAAAGGTAACAACACTTTTATTCGTTTTAACGAAGCAATATCAATTTTACGCAAAATATCGGTTAGAGAGAATGAGAATTTTTCTAATTTAGTCAGTTCACGTAAACCGTTTGGCATAGCGACTGATGTCCAATTGTCACAGCAACAAATTGATAGCATTAAAATATATGCTTACCCTAAAGACGGTTTTGTTAGACGTAATGAAGTAAAATCAAATATAGAATGGGTTGACTGTTATAAGGTTTATATCTCTTATGCTTATGGGGAACGTGGTGATTTTCCCTATTTTGTTATGGGGAAACCATTTTTAGGCGAGCCTAATACTTGTTGCAGTGAAACCTATCTTGTAATTGCGCCTAATGAACAAATACAGTATTGTATGAATGTTATCAAATATCTTAAAACTAAGTTCCTACGCTTTCTTGTGCTGCTAAAAAAGAATACGCAACATGCAACAAGCAAAGTATATGCATTTGTTCCAATTCAAAATTTTACATCCAAAGGTGATATTGATTGGAGTAAATCAATTCCTGAAATCAACCAACAACTCTATGTGAAATACCATCTAACCGATGAAGAAATTGCATTCATTGAGAAGATGATAAAGCCAATGTAAAAAACAAAGTGCAAGTCAGTGGAAACTTTGTAATAGTCAAGATTCACACTTGACATTTCAAGTTCTAAACGATGCTTATTCAAGAGTTGTAGCCAAAGTGATTTCCATTCGCCTTTGTCACTCCACTTGTTATAATATTGAAATACAGTACATTATATCAGATCTTGTCGCTGAATAACTTTTCATGGGAAGACATTTCCATTGGTATCCGGTCTTTAACTTATAGAGAATGACATTGATGATTTCAATCGAACTGTTTTTTGACACAAAACCGCATTTCGTTATAGAAAGATGAGGAAGTATTTCGTTTTTTATTGTATCTTTGTTCACATACAGCGTACATAGATTATTTATTAATAATTCTATTTATACGCTGTTTGACGACATTTTAATCGATATACATAAGTTTAAATCACTTCAATATGTGCAGCGAGGGGAAAATACCAGAAGGCGAAGTCGTGGATATGTATTATTTTAGCGATTCACGGCCAGATCCAGTTGAGTATGAAATAATACGTAAAGCAATACTTGAACTTATTGAGAATCGTTTGGATGACAACAACATACTTTGTCTGTACGGAGATGACGGTGTAGGAGTAACGACGGTTCTGTCGCAATTCGTTCAAAAGCACTCCACACATTGTGTCAGCTACTTCTATGACGGATTGAGCGTTATGTGGCTTAATCCGGATGTGATGGAACATAGCATTGTGGAGCAATTGTATTGGTTTGTGTTTGGAGGTGATGAGCATTTCAACAGGTATGACGCTCAAAATCATACTTTGGCTACATTGTGGACACGGGTATCACGAAAAATCAAAAATGAAGAGAAACCGCTCTATTTTGTGTTTGACGGGTTCGATGATTTGCCGGTAGAGAAAAAGGAGGGCGTAAAGCGCCTTTTGGCCAATATGGATTGGAGTAGAGGTAGGTTTATATTCACAGGGAAAAAAGAGAAAATCAAGGAGTTATTGCCAATGGACAATAATTTGTCTATTAGCGAACATGAAATAACACCTTTTGAGCAAGCAGACATCAAAGAGTTTTTCAGAAAAGCCCAAAACAACCTTTCTGACGAAGAACTAGGCTTTCTTTGTGAAATTACAAGAGGGAACGGTCATCGAATGGAGATAGTCCTTCACCGCTACATTGCTAAGAATAAATTGCAAGATTTATTGCAATCAAATTTAACAGGTGAAAGTGATTTATACGATGAGGATTTCAATTCTTTATTTGAGGAAAGCGACTCGCTGACGAAAAATTTCTTCGCCTTGCTGACTTATGCGGACTTTTCCTTGCACAAGTCTATTGCAGCTGCAATCTTGAATGTCTCAACGGAAAATTTGGAAAATATGGCGAAACGCCATAGCGATTTTGTTTCTATTTCTGCCGATGGATATGGTAGGTTATCGCAACAGGGCTTTCACAAATACCTCAAAAGAAAGCTCAAGAGTCTCAAGCAAGAAACAGAATTGCGAATACTCCACGAGTTGCAAAAACATGAGAACGAGGTTGCTTATACTCGTGTGATACCAACACTGATGAAATCATTGGGACAGACGGAAAACCTTGTGTCTTATCTCAGTAATGAGAATATGCAGCAAATTCTTGTAACAGGACAATCACAGGCTGCACTAAATGAACAATGCGAATTTGGCTACAATGCTTGTAGTACAAAGATTGGTAGATATGCTTCAGCTATATTCCGTTTTGCCGTCAACAGGTCAATGTCGCGAGAGACAGAAAAAAATGAACTTTGGGATTATGAACTGGAAGCCTTGCTTGCAACAGGCCATATTGAACAAGCATTGGCATTAGCACAAAATGTCTACTTGTCAGAAGAACGGCTAAAATCATTCCTCATAATAGCAAGAAGGAAAAAACTACTCAGTTCCAATGACTATGATATAGTGAAAGATAATATAGACCAGTTGGTTTCTATCATAGAGTTTGAAAAGATTCCTGACAAAGCTATCGAATTAGCCAAACTATTACTCCCTATTGACTACAAGGCAGCCATCTGCATTGTTGACCGGGTAACAAGAGCCAACAAAGAAACGATAAATGCTGACAAGGTGTATTCGATGATGTCTTTACTGGCTAACAACAAGACCGACGATGAGATGGGTAATATTACCAACTTTGATGTGGTCAGTTCAAAAATAGAGAATAACGAACTGCGCTCATTTACCCATGCAGCCAAGAGTTTGTTTGCAAATGCCTCTGTCGACCAATTCCTGACAGAACTGAACAAGTTGCCGAACAATTCTCGAAAACTTCATCTACTGCAGTTCTGGTTGCCGGAACATAAAGAGAAAGAGGGTATTGGCAAAGCCATACTAGAAGCTATTCAATTAATTGTGGCAGTATCAGGTACAGATATGCCCAAAGCAAAAATACTCAATAGAGTATGTCAATCCATGTCGAAAATGAACGAAGATGAGATGACAAAGGCGATGGCATATATTGAATCAATGTCTGAAACCATCAAATATCCCACTTTCGACTATGTGGATGCTGAGTTGACAATCATTGAAGCGACAAAGGATGTCTTGCCTCAAAAGAGCAAGGAGCATTTAGAGAACATATATCTACATATCCTTGATTTGACGGATGATTCTGTGAAGGTGGCTTGTCTGTCTAAATTGTTAGGAAGATTTGATCATTTAGGTGAGAAGGCAGAAACAGAAAAGACTTTGGGGTGTTCAAGCGTTGATATAAGGAAAGAAATCACAGAATTTGTCAATAAGCTCCTGCAAGAAACAGCGTATCATCTTAAGGTCGTGGAAGAACCTATTAAGGCGTTGGTATGCGACTATTCGACTATGATAGATGAATTGGTAGTTGGTATCAACACCGATGAAAGAAAGAAGAGAGCCTATTCTTTGGCTGCCACACACTACTTGTTGAAGCAGGATGAAGAAAAAGTTTCTCCCAACTATTTCTTTGAACTAATCTCAAAAACAGACAACACATACGACAATAGAGAATATCCTTTAGAGTTGCTTTCCGGAATGCTCTTGTATGCCGAAAAGGTCAATCATGCTGCATTTTTGCCCGTTGTGAAGAAAGAGTTCCATTTCTTTGAAGAATTGGAGCGTGCATCCCAAAAGGTTATGATATTCATGCGCTTGTATTTATGGATAATAAAGAATTTCCCTACAGATAAATTTGCAGTGAAACTTAAGGATTCTGTTATGAAGAATTGGAACTTGATAGATACATTGAAAGCGCAAATAGAATGTGGATTCTTCTTGGCAAAGAATTTTGCCAAGACTTCAAAAGAAGATGCGGAAGCTATCTTGAACAAATGCCACGCACTCAAAGCAGAGTGTTTGTTGGGATCATCATCATGCGTGTCTGCTTATGAAGTTGCTATGAAACTTTATGTTCGTTCAATGTCGCTATTGATAAGATATGGCTTGAGTAGTGACGAATGTATGCTGTCACAATTCAGAGACGACATAGATTCACAACTGTCATGTGTTGAGAAAGCGTCAATATGGGGGAATATCGCTTTGGAATACTATTTGGCTAATAATCATCAGCAATTCGACAAATTGTGCATGGAATATATACCCACTGACTTTGACGGGCTTTCTGTTATGAGCCAGAAATGTATCATCTATCGTATTGCTCCTGCGCTATTTATCCATAGTCGGGACACGTTTTATACGCTATTGGGTAAATACGATGAAACATTCAAAAATGATTGCCTACGTTGTATCGCCGAGTTTATTATTGGCAAACACTCCTTTCTGTCCGGCACGTCCATAGAGCTGAAAGCATACGACTTGGATTATAAAGACTATCAAGACTTGATAGCCGTCTTAGAACATTCTACCGCTGATGAAACATATTATCAATTAATCACTATAATTTCAAGGAGTTTACGAGATGGAAAGCCCAAGCATACACTAAGCGTGGAACAGAAGAAGACCATAATCAAAAGGTTAGAACTAGTCGTTAGTAACAATCTACCAACAGCCAAAGGCATACAGCACGATGGTTACAAGATAGCCTGTTTAGCTTCATTGAAATATGTGAATGGTGATTTTGGGAACGACAAAAAAACATATTGGGAAACTGAAATTGGGGAAATTGGGAATAAAGCAGATAGAGCATTTCTCTTCTTGCATATAGCCCCTTACTTTAAGAAAAAGCAAGACAAGACCGATTTTTTCCAAAAAGGAATCCATTTGGCAGATTCGATAGCTTCCACTTACGATAAGGTAAGCCGTTTGGACATGAGCATCAACGAGTGCATGGAAAACAAGCTCAGTGATATGGTCAAGCCTATTGCAGAGTCTGCTTTGACTAGTTTGCGCATAAATGGTACGCTTGAAGACCATCAAAGGCTAATTGACATGATATATCAGCATAAGCCAGAATTAGCGGAAGAAATGGTCGATAATATGGACAGAGACCCTGCGCGTGTGCAATACAAGCAACGATTGCTTAATCATATATCATCGGCTAAGAAATTGAAACAAGCACATGAAGATTTTGACAAAGATGATTTTAGTAGGATTTACCGCCTTTCGTTAGATGAACAAATAAAATTCTTTGAAAAGCGATTGGATGACATTGTCAATGGTACCGGGCAGTTGTTGGATATAGAAACGATTTTCAATGTTTCCATTAAGCACATATTTGCAAATAACATTGAAAATACACAATGGGCTATCCTTTACATAATGGAGGACATCTTTAGAAAGTATAAATTATCCAAGGAAAATCGGGAATTGTTGCTTTGCATTCATAGTGCATTGCGTTTCAACCTAAAACTCGCACTGTCGTTGGGAGCTGGCACAAAAGAGCGCATCAACCGTGTGGACAGTTTAATTCATAATCACACCAATTCTGACGATGGTTATATTCAAGTTGGAGAGGAGGATAAAGCGATGGCGTATATCACCAATTGGTATCAGTCTGTACACTACAACACCTTGACAATCATCGACCCTTATTTTAAACCAAAAGATTTAGATATAATCAAGACGCTTTGTGATATTAACAATGAATTGGAAATAAGAATTCTCGCCCATCGAAAGGAATACTGCAACGAGGATTATTCCTCTCAATGGCGCACAATATCTTCGGGTGTAACCAACCGCATAAAGCTCAATTTTGTGTGGTACGCAGACAAACCAGATGATGGCCCTATGCACGACCGTTATTGGATTTGTTCAGATGAAGACAATAACATTCACGAAGCTATCATGCTCTGTTCGGTAGACTCTTTGGGTAAAAAAGAGTCTTCTATTACAAAAGCTGATGATAATATAGCATTGGTTGCACTCAATTCATATATGAGATACGCGTATGCACAAATAAAGACCGTCAAAGGCCGAAGTTTACAATATGATAGCATGAATTTGGATTAATTCCTTACGGATGAAGGGTTTTAAGGGGAGGGGATTACGCACAGATGAACTGGCGTATGATTATGACTAATAAGCGTCCAAAACTGACTATTGCTTAATCTGATAGATACTTTCACGCTGTAAACATTAAAGTCAAAGAAAATGTACAGCCGTGAAGATTTTGAACGGCTTTTCATCCGTTATAAGGGTGAGGTTCTACCTAAGGAACGAGAGTATCCAATCGTTCTATCACAGGAACAACGTCCCTTATAACCCGTTCGAGAAATAGTACAAGGATACAAGGCTAAAGGCAGTGGAAGTTTCCGGTCGTTCTTCACCGCAGGAAATGGAGAAGATAAAGGAAACTGTTCCGTAATAGAAGGAGGAGGCAGTTTAGGAGGTATGCGTATTGGTGAACTTGTGTTAAGCAACGGACTTCAGTTGTCCCAAGGCAATTTAAGCTATGCGGACCTGAAACATCGGCAGAGAAACTGGAGAGTCGATCATACATCAGTGAACTCGGAAGCTTCTATTATTTGAGTAAATTCCATGTTAGTGGCCACAAATATACAATGATTTTGTCCGTCAACTGATGGACAAGCTCCGGTCGGGTGAGTCTATCATGATGTAGATTGTTTTCAGCATCTGTGATATGGATTAGGATGAATTTCAAGCAGATAATCAGAATTGAACGTTTACTTTAATAAAAGTACACTTTATGAATTATTTTACAATAGAGTTTATATCGAATAAATGATTAAAGCGTTATTTGACTTATCTTTACGACGTAGAAAGTTCAATTGATGTATTACGACAAGATTTGCCACTGTCATACTCAAATACTTGCAGCGACAGGATTAACTCCTGTTAAGTTTGATGTCTTGCTAGTAACGAAGTTCTTTAAACTATTTTAATTCATATGTATAGAGCTTATATCAAGTTTATTTGTATTTTTGTACAGTTGATTGACACATTGAACATAAGCAAAATGGTGAATCTCTATGGTTTCTAAACCATTACCTATTTTCTTTTTTCAAGATGGTAACTTTCTGATTTGCAATCACATTCTGTTTAGTGCAACATTTGTGAAGCACGCAAACAAAAAGATGTCCTTGACAAGCTCCAGTCTCGGAATATCAAATTCCCTGTTCATTATAGCCTGAAGCTCGTTGTTTGTCAGGAATACCGGATCAGTCTCGTCCTGTTCCATCTTATATCCGTAAAACGGGTCTTTCCGCATCCATTCTTTGGCTATTGCCATATTGGTGATTTTCTTCAGACATTTCATGTAGCGGACTATTGTGTTACGGCACAGTCCGGCTTCTGTCTTCAGAAAAACATCAAAAGCCTTGATGAAATCAGGGGAAAGTTCATGGAATGTAATATCATCCTTCTCATAAAAACGCGGCACAAACGTTTCAAGTTTTCTGAGCACATTCTTATAACGGTTGATGGTAACGGGAGAATAGTCTATGTCAACAACCTTTTCCATAGAGGAAATTTCTTCTTTGACTGTTCCAAGCAACGTCCGGACAGTCTCATCCTTTCCGAACACACGCTTTAATATCGTCTTTGGAGTTATCAGTGCCGATTCAAAGGTCAGTTCCTTGTGCTTTTCGTATGCGCGTGTAGTGAGGGCGGAAATATAGTTATTCAATTCGATGGAAGCCCTGTCTTTTCCTTTGCTGCATCCCTTTGCCGGATTCCAGTTCTTTAATGGAACGCTTCTCTGTATTCTTATTTCTTCATATTGCCCGTTGATGGTAATCCTCATTAGGATTGGAGCCTCGCCATTTTTCAGCAGTTTTGTTTTCAGAACGAAAAATAGAATGTTCATTGTTCCTTGTTTCATGATCATTTTCTTTTTGAAGTTGCACATTCGGTTATTTCGTCAATCCTGAATGGAGCGGATGGCTGGAGAGGAATGTTAAATTCGGTGGCTTTTATTATTGCCGGCTCTAAAAAACCACCGTTTTTTGTTTCTGTTCCCATTATCCGCTTATAGGTACAATCATTATCATCGGATAAGAAAGCCTTTAGCAGACGTTGTATTTCATCCGTCATTCAGTAGGGTATGCAAATGTAGAATTTCATCCCTGAAAATGATTCACGCAAATCGTTGAGAATAAGTGAAGTATGGTACATATCGGTGGTTTTTTCATGGGACTCAAAAAAAGGGTCAGCGGATTTTCCTGGTTGGTAAGCTTTCTTTTAAGCGTATAGCCTAGCCAGTCTGAACATGAAGAATTTCAGATCAGCCACCCCTCTTAACTGGCTTCGAAAAGCTTTGATTTTAGCATTGAACGACTCCGCTGAAGCATTTGTCAATCGTTCTTCAAAATAATTTATGATGGTCGTACTATGGTTTGAAAAGGTATCAAGTACCTTGTTGAACTCCATATAGTCAAACTTTTCCACTTCATTGTACCATCTTGCGAGATTTAGCCTTGCTTCATCGGGACCTGACTTCTTGTTGAAGATGTCTGTCAGTTTCATGCTAAGGCTGTATCCTTCCAGAAGCTTGGGGAATTTATCAAAGAGAATGGCAGCCCTGGTCTTTTGCTGTTCATTCCATTTGCTCCAGTGTTTCAGTATAATATGCTTGCTTCTGCTTACTATCTGTGGCAGGGTTTCTCCGTTCTCCATTCTTTCAGGCTCCCATTTCCCTATTCTCTCCCTTTCCGCCTTACTCTTTGCTTCTTTCTTCTTTTGACGGTGCTCCCTGATAGCCTGATTTTCCGCATCAAGTACTTTCCACCGATAGCGTATTCTTAACCGGTCAACAGCTTCAGACATGAGCTGCTGTACATGAAAACGGTCATTGATCAGCTTTGCGGCAGGAAACACCTTTCTGACCGTCAGCATCATGGCTGAAGATAAATCTGTAGTGACAGTCTTGACAGACAGCCGTTTCCGGTGCGGAAGCCTGCGCAAGATTCCGCTTACCGCATCTGTGGCCACTCCACGAACCATTGCAACTAAAGCCCCCTTACGGCCTTTGGCTGCTTTATTGGTCAGAATCGTATAAACATCTCCATTGCTCAGGCAAGTTTCATCCAAAGAAAGGTTTTCTCCAATGTTTTCAGGATAAAGGAGGTAGTCATGCGCATGTTCGAGCTGGTCCCAGTTCCGGTAATCACTGATTTTCTCCTTGTATTGTTTACGAAGAGTCTGTCCTTTTACGCCATAACGTTCCGCAAGCACACAGATGCTCACAGGAGTAGATTCAATCTCCTTCTTTTAAAAAAGAAACGAACTCAGAATTGAGCCGTGTACCGTCAAATTCGGATAAATCCCAGTCATAGCTGAAGATTTCATTGGAAGACTTGTCAAGCCATTTACGTTTACGGACATGGAGATAAGTGGCGCGACCACGAATAGGATAGTCTTGGATTGTACGGTACTCACCAAAACCATAGGATATGATATCCGGGTTGGTCTTATCTTCTTTTAGCTGAACTTTTTTTTCATCAAGATAAATATCAAAACGGTCAGCACTCTTGTCGAAATTGACAATATCAAAGTTGTCTATAAGCACATCCGGAAGGATGGCACGAAGGAGTCGTTCGGGTTTCATAAAACAAAGGTAAGCAAAGATAGCTAATTTTAAAACTTACCAACCAGAAATTTCCGCTGAGCCAATTTTCTTGTTTTAGATATTTCATAATTAGCAGGTTTAATAAAAGCTATTTGATTATTATCTTCAATAAATGAGTAATTTTCTTCGCTTTCATATCCAGCATCAGCAACTATTTTTAAATATTTAAAATTCAAATTTTCTTCCATCTCTATATTCGCACAATTTTTATTGTGCATTCCTTTCTATTTAATTTTTGCCTGTTTTTCACCGTCTATCAGTCTTATTTTTACTTCATCATCTTTATCTGCTTCTTGTTCATCTAGATTAAAAAAGATACTTTTATTTTCTTCATCTTCCTTATCATCTACTCTTTTCATTGCTCTTTTCATAACTGAATCATAATCTAACTTTTTTGTTATATTAAGATCATTCG
>ERZ779982.631-NODE-631-length-16618-cov-1.532573_pt1 | contig 16618 bp, 17 predicted proteins | sample MGYA00511936_ERZ779982 | MGnify/ENA primary metagenome ERZ779982 (study PRJEB29588, sample SAMEA2146682) | human gut metagenome | biome: human gut; feature: human-associated habitat; material: faeces | place: Denmark | collected 2008/2010 ... | reverse complement strand
CTTTTTCGATTTATTTTATGATCTATGCGAAAGAAGGAATTTTCTTCTTATCTGGTAAAGCGTATGCCGGAGCTATTATACCAATGCAGATAATCATGCCGACGCTTACGCTGATTGGCATCAGCAATGTGACTGGCATTCAGATGATGGTACCATTAGGAAGAGAAAAACAGGTATTATATTCTGAGATTGCAGGAGCGATTGTAGATTTGGTGTTAAATACGATTTTTATTCCAATCTATGGCGCAGCAGGTGCAGCGCTTGGTACACTGGTTGCGGAAGCTGTTGTGTTAGGCTGGCAATGTGTAGCGATTCGAGATCTGAAAATGGGGATATTTCAGAAGCTTCCATATGGAAAGATTCTTATCGCAGTCGGACTTGGAAGTGCCGCATCTTTCTGGGTAAAATTGCTAGGAGTCGGGATCTTCCCGACGCTTGTGATATCTGCAGTTTGCTTTTTTGGCGTGTATGGAATTGTGATGACTGTATTGAAAGATGCATTGATATTAGAACTGGGACGACAGCTTGCTGGAAAGCTTAGGAGAAAATAGGCACTTTGGAGGAGATGAAAATGCGGAATAAAACGTTGGACATTGCCAAAGGAATTGCAATGATATCGATTATTTTAGGGCATTTATCTGTTTGGCGGATAAACTGTGTTGTTTTTACATATCACATTCCAATCTTTTATCTGATTACAGGTTATTTCCTTTTTGGTGCAGAAAAAACCAGCTTCCGGAGGTTTGCGGGAAAAAAAGCCAGAACCCTTTTGGCCCCATATTATGTGGCTTGTTTGTTGATCATAATGTTTTCAATTCCACTCAATATGTATTTGGGAGAGGACGTGAAGACACAGGTAATAAGGTGGATTAAGGCGGCATTGTATGCGGCGGGAGATTCCTATACTGTACCATTTGAAATCCCGGGGATCGGTGCAATCTGGTTTTTGTGGGCTACGTTTTGGGGCAGTTTGAGCATGTATTTTCTAATCAAGAAAAAACCGGGAACAAGAGTGAGTGCCGTTTTGATTCTGTTTATGGTGTGTTGTTGGTCAAGACGCCTATGCTGGTTTCCTTTAAGCATTCAGGCGGGCGGATGTGCGGCTCTTTTTATGTATATAGGCTGGCTGTATCATAAAGAAGAAAACATCATCAAACAGCTGCTTGCAGATATGAGTAGGGAGGCAAAGACTTTTCTCGTTATTGCTGCTTTTTGGATATGGTATGCGTTTATCCGGAGCTTTCAATCTTTTTGGCTTGTACATTGTGATGTAGGACGCGGGGGTAGTGACATATTTGCGTCTGTCTGTGCCTGCATCTGCATCATTTTGATTTCTGGGCAGATAGATGCAAAGTGTGAACACTTGGGAAAGGGATTGGCTTATCTGGGCAGATATAGTTTGTTGATGTTAATTCTGCATATTGTTGAGCTAGATCTGGTTCCGTACGGGAGAATATATGGATATCTGATAGAGGCTGGCATCAAATTAACAGATCAGATGTATCTGTATATCAGAATCTTCATAAAGTTGTCAGGGATTATTGTTGGAACAATTGTGCTGTCAAAAGTAAAGCTTGTTAGAAAAGTGTTGGGATACAAGGAGCGGTAGTGTGCATGGAAGATAATGGTAAGCGTATGCTTAGCTGGGATATTGTAAAGGGAATTACCATATTAATCATGATTGTGGGGCATGTTGCTTCAATTCCGCAACAGTTGCGAAATTTTATTTTTTCTTTCCATATGCCGGTTTTTTTCGTGGCAAATGCATATTTTATAAAGAATTATCAGATTGGTTATAATCTGAAACGATCGTCAAAATCGCTTTTGTTTCCTTTTATTGTGTGTTGTGACAGCCATGCTGTGCGTAAATATAAACGATGATATGTCGACAAATTATCGCGTGTTCGGAGCACGTATCCTTGACATGATAGGAGGAATTAGCAAAAAAAGCGAATTATTTCCATGGTTTGAGTCGGTTTGGATGGTCTGGTTTGTTGTATGTTTATTTGCAGCCAGAATGATGTATATTGTTAGTATGAGAGTGCTTAAAAAAGCACCTGAAATAATCCGGCTTCTTGCTGTTTGCTTATTGACGTATACAGGGTATTATATTGGTACAAATATTTCATTTTTGCCATGGAGTCTCGATATTGCGTTGTTTGCCCAGATATTTATGTGGTTTGGGGATTTTATCCATAGAAAAAGGTTCTTCTTACCGTATAAGCGATATATCGCATGTGTGGGCATGGTGGTCTGGATTTTGTTGACGTTGAATGGATATTGGCTCGAACTGGCTATAAGAAGATATCCGGGAGGAATAATCTGTATTGTTACTGCGCTTGCAGGTAGTATTGTAGTTATCTTTATATCCGAATGTATAGAAAAAATCCCGGTCATTTCCCGTTTTTTGGCATGGTGTGGAAAAAACAGCATGGTTATTCTGGCATTTCATTGTTATGATTTGAGATTTTTAGATTGGAATAAAGTATATGCAGCCATTCCTCTTGGGTGGGGCTGGGAAAGCATGGCGGCAGCAAAGGTTATTCTGGTGCTGCTCTGGTCATTTGCCTTTGTAAAAGTCAAAGCGTATGTGCGGGAATTAAACACGGATAATTCAGAGTGAACCATTCAAAGAGACTGGTATTATTAGTTGAGACTTTACCCGAATACGTCGTAATGCTTGACGGATTTGTTGTGGGTGATATCAATGGTGTGAAGCTTGTGCATTTTGCGGATTTTCTGTCAGCGTAGGATTATTAAATGATGAGGTGCTCTAGTCGTTTGTCTTTGCTTTTGAAGTAAATATTACTTTTTTGCTCAGTATATAATTTAAAATAATTACAATAATTTGTGCAGCAATTTTTACTAGCATGTTTGGCAGATGCATAATAGTTACAAATAGCAAAAGAATGATTTCTTCTACTCCAAGGGTAGCAAGTCTGCTGGAAAAGAATTTTAACAACTGCTGAAAGAATTCTCTGCTAGTATTTGTGGGTGATTGGAACACCCAGATTCTATTGGTAAAGAACGCAAAGCTTACGGCAAGAATCCAAGATAATAAGTTTGAGATAAGCTCATTAAAAGTTAAAAGGGTACAAAAAAATCCATATGACACGACGCTAACAACAAAAGTTAGTCCACCAAAAAGAGCGTACAATAAAAATTGTTTGTATTTAAATAATATCTTTAGCATAAATCACCTTTATTATTACGATAGAGTAATTGCATTGTTAAAAAAGATGTAATTAAAAAAATTGTTTATCTTTTCAAGGAACCCAAAATGTTCATGGATGTCCCCCAATGATCCCACGATAAGATAAATAAATAATAATATAGTCAGCCTAAATATTACAGAACGCTCGCTTGAATCACAATAACCTTTGATTGTAGTATCTTTTTGATCAGTCATGTAAAAATATGTCTGAATTGCAAGACAAGTAAAAGCCATACTAAACCAACGTCCGTAATCTACTCCTGCAAACGTCATCATTAATCCTGAGAATGGAGCAATCCAATATAACAATGCAATAATGATATTGCATTGCAGTTTAATCCCTTTAAGAACATTCTTATACAAAAGAACCAATGGCAAAAATAACAATACATAAAATATTAGTGCAATAATTGTTTTATAATAGGATAATTCGTTGATGCTAATCTGATGCAAATCCTGTTTCATTGGTCCGTGTTCAAAAGAAAGCATGTTAGGATTCAGAGGAATATCTGTATGTTTTTGCATAAGAGCTTGCAATTCATTGTAATTTGCATAATCCTGCTTTCCATATTTGAAAATCAATATAAAAGAACATATACTGCAAATCACTAATAGAACAAAGCTAATAATGTAGATGTTTTCCTTTTTTTTGCAATAGGTGAATAAAAGGTATGTTGCAATTACAGGAACAAATATTACAATAAATCCTTCATGAATGAGCATTCCAATAATACATAAAAAAGGAACCAGAATGACACATTTATTATTGCGAATTAATATCATGGCAATAATGGTTAAAATGACAAGATATATATCGGGTCTTGCAAAATCAACCATATAGTTTATAGACCCAGAATTATACATCATTAGTGCAGCTATAAAAAAAGATAACTCAGGAGAATAGGATTTCTTTAATCCTCGAATAATCAATAATCCAAGTACCTCATATACCATAAAATAAAACATTATGAAAAAGCCATAATATACTTTTGAGTTAATATAATTAAAGAAAAAACTTGTTATAGATCCAATGAGACCTCTGGCTATAAAACCTCCGGCCAGATCATAGTTTATAACATAATAATTTGCAATATAGCTTCTCCAAAAATCATTGAGCTGCTCATAAGATGGGCAAGTGTGTATCAATAAAATAATGGTAAGAAGGGTGTATATAATTTCAAACTTAAATAATTTTTTTGTTTGTAGCATTTAAGATTCCTCTGTTTATGAATGCATTTGGTTTTGTTTAACGAAATTTTTAATATCCTCTAAAACATATTCTTTGTTCAATATATATCCGCTTGAGCCAGAAAACAGGTAATCATATTTCGTTTTGAAATTATAACAAGGGGGTGACGTAGTAATCTCATTGTTGAAAGGTTTGCCACATAAATAATTGTATAGTTCACTAATTGAAATTGGCTCTGTTGCAATATTCATAGTTTTAATGTTGTTATTTATACAAATTTGAATGTCTTTCCACAAATTTGCAAGGTTATAATATTGAAAAATTCCGCGGCTATCGGTAAAGTTTAATGCCGAAAATCCAATATTATCGAGTATCTTAATTAAGCTTGCTCTTTGTAAAGAATCAAGAGAATTACACTGATAAAAACCATCATTGCCAAGCGAATAATAAGTGGCAAGACCAGTATTGCAGCTGTTTAATTCATGAAATTTTGCTTCAGTTAATTTATACGGTATTATATTTAAATAGTCATAAATAAAATTTTTTTTCAGATTTTTTCCATAAAGCCCCGGAAGTCGAAGAATACAATAATCATTAAAATTTTCACGAATCCAATTTTCTAGGAAATACCGATTTATACCATAAGGTAAAAGATTTTCTAGGTTAGGTATATCGTCTTCTGTAACATTAACGGGAGTGTCATATACATCTATAGTTGATATAAAGACTACTCTTTTTGGATTAATTTTTTTTATATTATCGATTGCGATATTAATAGACTCCTTATCTTTTTCTGGATATTTGTTGGCAATATATTTTTCTGCACGGAGACCAGCATAAATTAGAGTATCTGGATTAGTATCATAAGAGGCAGAAATATTTTTTGTGTTATATAAGTTGGATATTTGAGAGGAAGAAGCAATATTACTTCCTACAAATCCTGTATATCCTACAAGTGCAATATTTGAGTTCATTTTAAGATTCCTTTCATCTATAGTAAGTGTTCTTTTTTAAATAATTTTCGCAAACGAAAAATATTAGAGACATAATTCCGAATCAATTTGAATACATGAACGGTTGTATTATAGTCATCGGTCCATTTGACAGGCATTTCGTAAATAGTATAATTTTGCTTTTCAGCACGCAATAGAATTTCTATTACATAGAACCACCCGTTATTATGGCTTGTTTGAGAGATAAGCTTTTCAATGACTTCTTTACGGAAGAATTTAAATCCGCATATTGAATCGCTGGCTTTTAATTTCAAGAAAACCTTTAACATAAAGGTAAGTCCGTGAGATGTTATATTACGGTACCATTTTCTTCCGTTTGTATCTGATTTTTTATTTAAACGGGAGCCGTTGATCATGTCAATTTCAGGATGAGATTTAAATATAGTAATTACATCTTTAAGGTGATGAACATCTGTTGATAGGTCTATATCCATATACCCCACGATTTCACAGTCGTTATTTTCTACACCATTTTTAAACGCGATACCAACACCTTTTTCCGATAATTGCAGATAATTAACATTGTCATATGTTTTTTCCAATTCTTTTGCTATAACACTGGTTTTGTCGGTAGAACCATTATCCACAATGGTTACGATATAGTCGGAGAAACCGATTGACTGTAAATAGTCAATCGTTCCGATTACACCATGTTGGAGTCTTTTTTCTTCATTGTAAACCGGAAGCAATATATTTAAAAACATGGGATTAAACCTTTCTAATTGATTCATATTTATAGTTTTCCTTTTTGTATACAATATCTAAGATAACAGACAGGAATCTTAGAACGATAGCAAGCATAGCAAATATACCAAAAAATCCAATAGATAGGTAAAGCATGATAGGAGTCCATCCGGCTACTGGAGAACTTGATACAAATATATAAATGGTATAGCCAGCAATTAGTATGGTTAAAGCAAGGAACATGAGGCTGATAATGATTGCAAATCGTTGAATGGTATTTGTAAATATCAGTAATGTATCTATACCCAAAGTGGTACGGTTTTTAAGAACATTTTTATCGTGCTTTTTGCTGGCAATGACAATGCTGTCATCTTTTAAGAGTAGATGCGTTAACCCACAAGAAGTATAGCTGGCTTTTCGATAGGGTATTGTTTTCATAGAAGCTTTTACTCTGTTAAATGCACGTCTTGAGATTATACGAAAAATATCATGTCCAATTTTTTGTTCTTCAGAAACTCCGTGGTTGTAGAGTTTATAAAATATGGTGGACGATAATTTCTTTTTTATATGTGTTGGCTCGATAGATACAATGTCGTTTCCTTTCATGAGAGCGTGATAAGCAGACATGAGTGTATCTTTGCTGAAATGTACATTTATGTTGTCTATTTCAAAGATATAATCACCAATTGCCAGATTATCACCTGCCGTCATAGCCACTTCGATACCAACGAAATGAGGAAACTTTATAATAGAAATGGTGTTATGTTCTACATATTTATTAAGTTCATTGGACAAATCATTTAGTTTCTCTTCGTGACAGGCATCGTTTACAAGGATTACTTCATAATTTTTAAAATTATGAAGTAATCCTTCATATAATGCTTTGGAAAAGTATGAAATAGTTTCTTGCGCTATTTCGTGACAATATAAAACAACTGATAAAAAATTATTTTCTTTCATAAATAAAGATTCTCCTTCTGAAAACTATTGCAGATCCAAGTAATCATCCATATCATAAACGGTGTTTATCTTTCCGGATAATACACTGATAAAAAACGGATCTTTTGAAAAGACCTTTATAACGGTAGGTCTTGAGTCATCAACTTCAGCTGCAGATAAAATCGGTTTCATCGAGAATAAAGAGTGGCTATATGTAAATTGCAAATCATCTGATAAATATTTTTTTGCTAAAGTTGACATGTATGGCCATGCACTTAATGGCTTTGCAATACAATCATTACAGTTCCCTAATTGAGCGGGACTACAAAATCCGTTACTTTGGCTTTGACATTTAAATGTTGGTACCTCGTCATAGGATGTGTAATGAGGTGTAGATGAAACGGCAGTTAAGGAATGATATCCTGTTTTCCCGAAAGGCATAATGGAAAAGAAGGGACCGTCCATAACAGTAATGCCTTTGTTCTCTAACTGCATTCCTGCTTTGCATAAAATAATTTCACAAAGTTCATACTTGATTTTGAAAAAATCATCTTCAAATCCAAAGTTTCTAAGTATTTGATTTACGGAAGCGTATGTTGCATTTAATACATATGCGGATTCGATAATACCTAATTTTTTTACTTGTAATTGCCAATGTGAGTCTTTTTTTGTAATGTTTTCGATTCTGGCATTTGTTTCTATTGTAACATTCGGGAACTTTTTAAGTTCATCTAAAAAATATTGCAATAAAATATGGGCGTCATATGTATATTCTTCACATAAAAAGGCTGCATCCACACAATCAGGTTTAAAGATGCTGTCGGGGATTATTTCCCGACAAGGTATATCTGCATTTTCACAGAATTTATAAAATTCATCTCCATTGGTATGAGAAAATTCCGATGAAGTAGCGTAGATTTTTTCAAAACTGGAGTTTATGCAAAAACTATAATCATCGTTAAAACGCTGAAAATACCCAGCTGATTTAATTGCTGTGGAATAGGAACGGGGATAATGATATCCCATGTGTACTCTTGCCTGGTTAATATAAGTGGCACGTTTAAAGCAGGTGTCATCATATTCCAAAACAATAATAGTTTCACCTTTTTTTGCGCATCGAAGAGCGGAATATAATCCATATATTCCGCCGCCAATTATTATCTTATCGTAACAGCTCATTTGTTTATCCCTCGCATTTATTTAACTGTAATACATATTCAATGGTTTCTTTGATGATGTCACAGGATTCCTGACATCCCATTTCAATAGATATGAACCCGTCATATTTGCATTTCTTTGCCAGTTGGAAAAGAAGGGGGTGTATATTTCGGATTTGAATTTTCTTTAGACCGGGTTCACTTATATGGATGTGATTTACTTTAGATAAATCATAATTGGTAATATCCTCTCCATTTTGAATAACGGTACCTAAATCCAAATTGATTTTTAAGCCGGGATTATTTAAAGTATTCACTAGCTCGAATGCTTCTGGTGTCGAGTTTATATAATTGGTGTTGTAAATCGTTGGATTTGGTTCTATTGCAAAAATAGTATTGTGTTTATATGCATAACTTCCTACAGTTTCAAAGAAGGAAATTACATTTGGCATCATTAAGCGGTTTTCAGACGGGTTAATATTGCGATTTTTCGGACATCCAAACACTAGATTCTTACAACCAATTGCTTCCGCAAAATCAATTGCCTTTTTTGTATATATGGTTAACGCGCCAATATCCTTCTGCGAAGTAAAAAGATTTTCGGATCTGCCATACCAAATAGATTGCATGGAAGAGATCGTCAACCCATATTGCTTATACAGATCTTGAGAAAAACCAATTGCTTCTTTAATGTGATCATATGGCAAGAGTGGAAATATTCGGGTTGGCGCGATTTCGAGGCCTTGTATTTGCTTTTCTTTTAAATAAGTATAAATCTCATTGTCGTGTTCTTTGCCCCATGCAATATTTGAAATAGATAACTTCATATAATTAATCCTCTTGTTTATTTGCTGATATTTTATAGAGCGTAAAATAATAGTAATTATCAAGATTGATAGTTCCATATTCTTCGCAGGTTAAATGGTTTGATTCCAATATGTTTTCATCCAGATCAAAGTCACCATTACATAAATACCATGCAGTTCGATTTAGAGATGAAAAATCAAATATATAGTCTTTATAATAGATGCCTTCTGAACAATTGATAAAAGTTTCGTTGTCTGGAAAGTAATAATTTAATACCCAACTTGCACATTCTTCTTTGTTGTTAATAAAGATGTCTGAAGGTTGAACTAATGATTGGAGGTAAGCTACGGAGTTTTTTGTTTCGGTAGCGTATTCGCGATGATATACCTGTGGGTATGCAAATATAAACATCGTCAATATTAATCCAATCACAAAGAAGCTCTTTTCTTTCAACATACGTTCACTCATGATTGATAGAAGCAGCCAATATAGCCCGGTAACATTATAAAAATATCGTGTCACATATAATGGACGAATGACTTTGGAAACAATATATGCAGTAAGTAAAAATAATAAAAGAATGCCGCATATACATAAACAGAATACGATGTCTGAATCTAATGCTTTTTTTGAAGATTTGGATTCAATTATATGTTGAAGACAAAATACAAAGGCACTTGCTCCAAGGATGATAAAAAACATCGTGAATTCATTTGTGAATTTAAAAGCATTCTCTCCTTCGAAAGGCATTCGAAGACTGGACAGTATAATAAATATATCTACTTTTGTAATCCAAAAGGTTTTTCGTGCAATTCCAAACTGATAAAGGAAGAAAGGAAGTATAGGGAGGTATCCTAATATTGTAAATAAAATCATATATATGCAATTTTTTATGTAACACTTGTTTTTGTATATTAAAAATACAAATAGAAAAACATACATATATGCGACTGCAACAAGGGCAAAATAGTGCGTTGCAGAGGCTAATAGCGAAAACAAAACAAAAAATACCATATTTTTTCTGCTTGTGTTTTTGCATGTTTTATAGGCGTATATTGCGCTACAAGTCACAAAGCAAAAAGCCCATGAATATATGGTAATTTCAATATTTTCTGTTAAACCAATTGGAGATAACCCTGTTAGTAAAGCGTATATAGTCGCAATATATTTTTTACTTCCATATAAATCGCACTCTATAAATCGGATTCCAACAATTAAAACAAGGATGGTCGGAATAATTGAAAAAATTTTGAATTGAGGTACTCCAATTCCAAATATTAACGACCAAATTTTTATGCATACCAGATATAGTGGTGGACGCATATCATATTTAGCAATGTAAATTAATAGTTCTTTAATGTTATATTTGCATGCGTTTAAGATGAAAGCTTCATCACACCACACATTATTATTAAAAATTAATAAAATATTGACTAAGACTATGCTAGATATTAAAGCAATGTAATATCTGTTTTGTTTTATAAATAACCGCATGAGTATCCTCTTATTTTATGATAAAGGTAACCCTTATTTAAAATAAATAAGGCTTTTATTATAATACCTAATTCAGTATAAAAAGTCAAAGGATTTGTGTCTATTTGTAGATATATGTCATTTTTGCAGTGTTTCTTGAACAAATTCTAATGTATTAATTCTATACATTTTCTTTTTTCGGAGATTGGTGGGTGAACATATAAATTAAAGTGGTATTTTAGAAAGCGTTTTAATTTATTCATATTATTACCTCTTATCAATAATATTGTTCTATGTCACAATGAATCTTGCAATTATAATGCCAAGATGATAAAGTGAAATTTAAGGGACGCTACTGAGGAAGAATACTTCCTTTTGCAGATTAACGACAGGAATTGTTGATTGGCTGTGTAGTTTGTATTTGATGACCTGTTAAAATTCAACGACTTAGTAATAAAGATTGCGGCGAATGTAGTAGTTGTGATATTAAATTATGCAACAAGCAAATTATTAAATAAAAAATGAGGGAGTATAGAATGAAGAAATATGATTATTTAGTGGTAGGTGCCGGACTTTACGGTGCGGTGTTTGCACAGCAGGCAAAGGAAAAAGGGAAAAAGGTGCTTGTGATTGACAAGCGTCCACATATTGCCGGAAATGTGTACACAGAGGATGTAGAGGGTATCCATGTACACAAATATGGTGCGCATATCTTCCACACGAACAACAAAGAGGTATGGGATTATATTACGAAGTTTGCAGAGTTCAACCGGTTCACGAATTCACCGGTTGCAAATTACAAAGGCGAGCTTTACAGCCTGCCGTTTAACATGTACACATTTAATAAAATGTGGGGTGTGGTAACGCCAGAAGAGGCAGCGGAAAAGATCGAAGAGCAGAAAAAGGCAGCTGGTATCACGGAGCCTAAGAATCTGGAAGAGCAGGCAATCAGTCTGGTTGGAACAGATATCTATGAGAAGCTGGTAAAAGGCTATACGGAAAAACAGTGGGGACGCCCATGTACAGAGCTTCCTGCGTTTATCATCAAGCGTCTGCCAGTCCGTCTGACATTTGACAACAATTATTTCAATGCGCTGTATCAGGGTATTCCGATGGGCGGCTACACGAAGATGGTGGAGAACCTTCTGGCTGGTATTGAAGTAAAGGTTTCTACCGATTATTTTGCAAACAAAGCAGAGTATGATGCGATGGCAGAGAAGGTTGTCTATACAGGTGCCATTGATGCTTATTTTGATTATAAGCTTGGCGCGCTTGAATATCGTTCCGTGCGGTTTGAGACAGAACTTTTAGACAAGCCAAACTTCCAGGGAAATGCGGCAGTGAACTACACAGATGCTGAGACACCTTGGACACGTATCATCGAGCATAAATGGTTCGAGTTTGGCAAGGATGATGCAGGCAATGATCTGCCAAAGACCGTTGTTTCACGCGAATACTCTTCTGAGTGGAAGGTGGGCGATGAGCCATATTATCCGGTAAATGATGAGAAAAATGGCGCGCTGTATCAGCAGTACAAGGAGCTTGGCGAGCAGGAGGAGCATGTGATCTTCGGCGGACGTCTTGGCGAGTACAAGTATTATGATATGGATGCAGTAATTGCATCGGCACTTGATATGAGCGAGCAGGAACTTGGATAAAGTGTATAAATACTAATTTAAGGATATTGTGAACTATGAATAGAAGAATCGTAATTTTTGCTTTGCTATGTGTATTAGCGCTGGGAGGTATTTCCGCAGTGGTTCATATGCATAATAAAACAGGAAATCAAGAGAAAATGAATACCGATGGATGCATAATCACACAATATTCAGATGCGACGGGAAGACAGGCGAATTGTTATACAATTACGAACAGTGGACATTTGATTATTATAGATGGTGGATGGGCTGAGAATGCCCCGGCATTAAGAAAGGTTATTGCCCAGAATGGGAATCATGTTGATGCATGGTTTATCTCTCATACACATAGTGATCACGTTGGTGCATTTAATGTGATTTATGCGGATCCACAGGGAGTGACTATAGATAAGATATATGATAATGGCTACGATTACGAATTTATTAAGGAAGCGGGGGAACCGTATGACAGTATGGGATTGGAACCTCTGGAGACATTTCATAATCTAACAAAGGATGCAGATAATATTATTCATTTGAGAAGAGATGAGGAGCTTGAAGTGTGCGGTCTGCGGATCCATGTGTATAATGCGTTTGATGATATTGTGAAGCAGAATGTTGGTCCGGATTTGGATTATCAGAATGATGGTTCTTTGTGCATGAAAATTACGAATCAGGATGAAAGTTTTTTGTATACAGGTGATGTCAAGGCCGACATGAATAAATATTTATTTGAGACATATGGAGACGAACTGACGGGCGATTATGTTCAGTTGAGCCATCATGGAAATTGGGGATTCGAGACGGAAGATTATGACAGGATGAATGCAAAAGCTTACTTCGCAGATATCACTCCGGAATTTTATGAGTCTCACCCGATTGGAGAACTCCACCAGCATTTGGTTGATGAGGGAAAACAATATTATGATTATGGAACCGCACCGAATTCGGTGGAGTTAAAATAAGAAGTAATGAAGTTGTAAATCGAAAAATACATTGAGATGGAGAAATTTTATGTTACAGAACAATTCAAAGGATAATAAGCTGGAAATACAAGATCTAGGTAGAATCCCGGTTAGTGAAATATCGGATTGGCAGAAAATGTTCGAGAAATATGAGCAGGTTGGTTTGCGGGCAATCGCTGAGGGTAAGCTTGCTTTGGTGTTGCTTGCCGGAGGACAGGGAACACGATTAGGATTTGATGGACCAAAGGGGGCTTTGAACGTTGGTATAACGCATGAGTTGTATGTATTCGAGCTGCTTATACGAAATACAATGAAAGTTGTGGAGAAGGCAGGGTGCTTTATTCCATTTTACATTATGACAAGTGAGTCGAATGATGCGGTGACGAGAGATTTCTTCGAGAAGCATAATTATTTTGGCTATGATTCCAAGTTTATCCGGTTCTTCATTCAGGAGTCGAATCCGGTTACAGATCTGGATGGGGAACCATTATATCAGGCGCCGGGCGAGATATTGACATCGCCGAATGGAAATGGTGGATGGTATTCTTCGTTGTATAATTCGGATGTCCTTAAGGATGGTTTGTTCGATGGCGTAGAATGGATCAATGTTTTCTCTGTCGATAATGTATTGCAGGGAATCGCGGATCCTGTGTTCCTTGGGGCGACGATAGAAAGCGGTTATGCATGTGGGTCGAAGGTGATCCGTAAGGCATATCCGGAGGAACGCGTCGGAGCGATATGCGCGTTGAAGGGCAGACCATACATTATTGAATATTATGAGCTGGATGATCTGAAGAGTGTACACACCGAACTGGATGATGCGATGTTTAATTATGGAGTAACGTTGAACTATTTGTTCCGGGTGTCAGAACTGGGGAAGACGTTGTCGGTAGATATGCCAATTCACAAGGTGAAGAAGAATGTGAAGCGTTATTATAAGGATGGCAGATATGAGGAATCCTCAGAGCTGAATGCTTATAAGTACGAGACGCTTGCGTTGGATCTGATTCACATGATGGATTCGTGCCTGGCTTTTGAGATTGAGCGTGAGAAGGAATTTGCGCCGATCAAGAATAAGGAAGGCAAGGACTCGCTGGATACAGCGAGGGAGTTGCTGGAGCTGAATGGTTGGGAGTTGTAAGGAGATTGTAATATGGCGGTCGCTGCGCTGGGATGTTGTCTTAGGGTTGCGACCGTTATTTTTTCATAATTCAAAAGATAATCTTGCAAAATTTGTCATTTCGTGTAGAATGTTATTATAGATATACCAAAGGGGATGTGTATATTATGGGGAGAGGGCATATTCTATATTGTTTATATATTTCTATGGTTATTTTTGTTCTATGTATTTAAGTTTCTAAGAGTGGTTAATTGGTGACCAGATTCCCATTAGGGTGATTTGTTGTAAAGAATGTTTAATGCCAAAGGGAAATTAATAAAAATGATTAGGGGGGAAATAGTGAAAAAATTTTATTTGTCGTGGAATAAATCATATATGCTGAGACAGTTTATTAACCAAATGAATAATTGCACATTGAGAGGGGAAAAAATAGTTAAATTGGTTGCACCAGAAAAAGTGAAAACGTATTCAAATGTATGTGCTCCTTTAGCTGCTATTATTGACGACTATAAAGATAAGGATTTCGAATTTGTATTTGAATTTCCGGGGAAAAATAATTATGTTAAACATACATGTATTGCGAAGCCTTTGCAAGTCGAGGATATGTATAATAGTCCTGAATTAAATTTTCCATTAGACAAGGTATGGAGATATAATTCAGCGGAAGGTGTAGGAAAACTAGTAACATCATATGTGCAGGCAATAAGATCGAATGAAGTGTTAGAAAGTGGTGTGCTTAGTAGTATTGAATGGTGTCTAAATGAAGTTATGGATAATGTGTTGCAACATTCAATAAGTAAAATCGGATATGTTATGGCACAAATGCATAGAGAAAAGAAAAAAATATCTATCTGTGTAGCAGATATAGGTATAGGAATATATGGAAGCCTTAAAAATTCTAAACATTGTCCAAGAAATGCAATTGATGGTCTTACGATGGCATTACAAGAAAAGGTAACTCGAGACGAACATATTGGACAGGGAAATGGATTGTGGGGACTTGGAAAAATAGTTGCAGAAAATGGTGGGTCTTTTGAAATACAGTCCAATTCTGCTAATTTATTTTATAAGGATGGTGATACAATCCAAAAGAAGACTAAGAAATTTAATCTTGGAAATTATAATAACTTAACTTATGTTGATTTTCAAATGGACTATTCAAATCAAACGGATATAGCAAGAGCATTAAATGGCTATAAACCGTTGGACATGTGGATGGATGATCATGATTTAGATGATTGTCTATATTTTTCGATACAAAATGATTGTGTAGGCACAGGTACAAGAATTGCAGCACAAAAATTTAAAAATCAAATTTTTAATGCATTAAATGAGGGAATGAAGAAAGTTATACTTGATTTTGATGGGATAAATGTAATTAGTTCTTCGTTTGCAGATGAATTGATAGGAAAAATAGTTGCTCAAAAAGGATTTATGTATTTTACACATTATTTTGAGATTAAAAATCTTTCGACCTTTAATGCCAATATTATTAATCGTTCAGTAGAACAACGAATGGCACAGAAATATTATGATGAGAATATAACAGATTTTGAATAAATGTGTAAATAAATTCATATTTGGGGAGGAATATGAAGTAAATATTTGAGATTAATATAGGTCTCATATCAATTATAAATTTACAAGGCACCACACTCAAGAAAAAGTGGAAAAAAATGAAATGGTAAGATATAATAAAGTAGATGACTCTAGAATTATTATTCGGGATAATGGAACTGAAATGAGTTTGGTTGATATTGGAAAAATGGATGGTTATTGAAACTGATACTAAAAATCAAAACAATATGGTTCCTGTATGTTTACGGTATACCTTGGAACTATGCACTTACGAATGATTTTATAGGTATACTATGAGAAACAATAGCACAGAAGAAAGGAATGATTTACTATGCCCAAGAGATTAAATGGATCTGCAGATACTGGAAAAAAGATTATGGATAATTGGGATAATTTCAGTTATTCATATAGAGGATCAGACAATACTACCAATGAAATTTGTTATAATTTTGACTGGTCATTTGGAAATCAAAGTGGTACTGCGGTTATTTTTCTCACTAAAAATAAGTGTATAGATCAGGCGTCTACTCTGAACTGTAACGAAAAAACTCACGGGTTTTCTCGCCCTCTCGGAGCATATAACGATTCGTCTCTATATGATGTATTTGCGAGGATGTTGGATGATGCAGGTATAGAGCACCAATAATTGCTTGAATTTATCAAATCACTGTGCCATAGGGAATTGTGAGATGGTATTTGACAAAGATTTAGCGATAATAAAGAAATTAATTGAAACGGCATAAAGGAGAAATCGATTTATGAAGGGAATTATTTTAGCCGGAGGTTCCGGTACACGTTTATATCCATTGACCAGAGTAACATCGAAGCAGTTGCTCCCGATT